>Ga0307971_1000066_pt1 | contig 58030 bp, 54 predicted proteins | sample OrgLakmetagen714_FD_201820 | JGI IMG/M metagenome (GOLD analysis project Ga0307971, IMG submission 201820) | Saline water microbial communities from Organic Lake, Antarctica - #714 | ecosystem: Environmental > Aquatic > Non-marine Saline and Alkaline > Saline | place: Antarctica: Organic Lake... | reverse complement strand
CTTTTATTAACAGTTTTTTAAAATCATTAAGAATATTCTTATGTACTAAAATTCTTTGAGTTGAAATGCAAATTTGTCCTGCATATAAGAATGCACCAGTGGTCACTTTTTTAGAGATAGCTTTAAGATCAACACCTTCATCAACGACAACAGCTGCATTCCCACCCAATTCGAGTGCTACTTTCTTTGTCTTACAAATGCTTTTTATGTGCCAACCAACTTTTTCACTGCCAGTAAAGGAGATCATTTTTATGCGATCATCTTTTACAAGTTTTTCAGCTTGATCGATCGAGCAGTTTACAAAGTTTGCAACTCCACTTGGATAACCCACCTCTTCTATAAGGCTAGCTAAAAACAATGAACTTAGAGGTGCTTGTGGTGCCGGCTTAACGATGACAGAACAACCACATGCTAAAGCCGGTGCTACTTTATGAAGAACTAGATTAAGTGGAAAATTAAATGGAGTAATACAAAGGACTGGTCCTATAGGAAATCGTTTTGTAAAAGCTGTCTTACCAGTTCCATGATCAAAATCAATTGGAACCATTTCACCTGTCATTCTTTTAGCTTCGACTGCTGAAGCTTCAATTGTAGTTAAACATCTTTGAACTTCAGATTCTGCATAAGAGCGAGGTTTCCCCGCTTCTCGAATTATAAGGTCAACTGCTTCATCTTCACGAGCTTTAAGTGCGTCTCTAAGTTTGTATAAAAACTCTGATCTCTTACCTGCTGACCACGAACGTAGCTCAATAAAGCCTTTCGTTGAACTTACCAGAGATTTTTCGATCATCTCATCATTTGCCATGGTAACTGTCGTTAAAATTTCACCAGAGTATTTATCAAAAATATCAGAACTTTTCTCAGAGGACTTCTCAATCCAAGCTCCATCAATATAATTTCCAAAATTAATTTTTTGATTCAACTAATATTCCTTTTCGTACTCTAGATTGATGTAAGTTTCTGACTCTGTAAAATCGTCAAAAGATTGGTCTATTCCGACATTTTGCCACAGTAGATGAAGTTTTAAATCTCTAGGGTGGTACTTTGAGCTATAAATTGTTCCAAAGTGATTCTCAAAATCAGTGCTATATAGCGGTTTATAAAAGAAAGATTGAACCAAAGATTCTTTAGTACATTTTGGATCAAGCATTTTTTTTGATAAAAAGTTATATCTCTCTAGAGTATTTGAAAACTTAGCATACTCTAACCACTCGACTTTTTCTTGATGGTTTGTCGACACAGGATCATCTTTAAAGACTGCATCTTTGTCCGGGCATAAAAAGACTTTACAATAGTCGCCTGTACTATCTAATAAAGTAATATTATATGCCATGTGAGATGGAATGTTTTTGATTTTGGTTTTGGCTTCTGATACATCATCGCAACTCTCGAGCAAATAACGCACAATAAGTGGAGCTCCAAAGCCTTCTCCTAGGTCTTTTTTACCACCAAATGTAAGTGAAGCAACTAGACCACTAGAGTTTATTCCATCAAGTAAGCCCCAAGCACAATCGAGTAGACCAATAACAGGTCTTACCCAATTAGAGTAAAACAATGTTCGCTCAAAGATACTTAATCCATAGTCATAATTCTTTACGAGGAATAGATCATCTCTATCCCAAATTGCCTGTGAGCACCCAACCAGATAAGGTGGCGGATTATACAAGCTCAAGAATCGACATGGAATATCTGCTCCGCCAACTTTTTCATTAAGCTCTTTATAAATGGGTACCAACTCAGGCATAAATACCTGAAGAGCACCTAAACAGCTTTGGTAACCTGGTCTTCTAAGCAGTCCCTGGGACAGGTACCACTCCTTACAGTGTGGCCAAACTCTCTTCCAGTGCTCTAACCACTTTTCACCAATCTTTTCTTCATGGACGCATAGAAAGTTAAACTCAGTATTAGACAAATTTAAACCCACCAATTTCTACTTCTGCAGGTACTTCTCCAACATGAAGAGTTGATTTGTATTCTTTACGAATAGCTTCAATCCAATTTTTCGCACGATCCATTAATTGAAAATCATCAGTCATGAGTCTTCCTCTCATAACAATAATTCCTAGGTCTGCACCTTCATAAAGATAATCACCTTTATTCATGATACGTAAAAAGAATGCCTCACCTTCTGTCTCCACAGCTCTTCTGTGAGTATCCATACGATCATATTCAATTTCAGCATTTTCATTAATCTTCCATATTCCAGACTTTGGAGCACTTTGTACGAGTTCAATAGTGTCATCAACATGCTTGATGATCATTTGTCCCCAACTATCAACATTTAGGTCTTGTGCCCAACGTTTATTGATTTCTTTAATGTTTAACTTATGCGGCTTATCCATCCACTGAAGTGTATGAAAAAGAAATAATGGCATATCTGCAAGGGCGAATACGGCATGGTTCGTTATTGAACTAGCTCCGGTAATACGCGGATTGAGCTCACCAAGATAAATTTCATCTGTATCAACATCTATCAAAAAATCGAGCTCGAAATAGCCTTTATAGCCTTTAGTCTTTAATGCTTCTCCAAATCTCTCTGTATATATTCTAGCTTTTTTTCTAATATCAGCAGTAAATACATCAGCATAGATTTCGTTTCCACACCATCCGCCTTTATAAGGTGTAAGATCCTTAAAGCCTACTAGCTCGGTCATTAGAGGTGCTACAATCGTACCATCTTGGGTAACACAAGCTTCTACAGCTGCGCCTTTACAATTGATTCTCTTCATTACCTTTACTTCTTTTTCAGCGATAATATCTTTGGCATTTTTTGAAAACTCTTCTTCATTTGTAATGAAATAAGTTGTATGTCCAGAATCTCCAAAAGGCAGCTGAATCACTAGATCTGTACCAAGATGTTTTGAGACCTGGCACAGGTGTTCATAACTTTTAACTTTTGAAAGAACATATGGGACACAAGGTACATTCGCTTTTTCAGCAAGCCTGTTTGTATTCACCTTATTGTCTAGCCAATTACGTAACTTAGCACTTGGAAAACAAACTTCAAGCCCAAGTTTTTTTGCTAAAGCTTCAGTTTTTTCATCAAACATCAAGAAAAGAGCTTTACCACCTTTACCTCTTGATTCAATAAACTCCTGGACTTCTTTATGCTCTAATAAATAGTTATTAATTTCTTCAATACTCTGAAATTCACTATGAGGAAATTCTTCAACAGGACTAAAGACGTTTGGATGTTCACCATCAAAACATTCTACATAAACTATAAATTTAAATCCTCTAATCCACTCATCTGCACCTAGTAGATTGAAATTGGTAGCACTAATAAAATATATGGGCTCTTCATTCTTAAAAAAGAATCTTCTTACGTCAGATAGACCATTTAAAATTGGGACACCATCTTTAGTCATTTTTGCGAGCTCTTTCTTAGCAACTTTCTTAGCAACTTTCTTTTTTGCTGCTTTTTTAGCAACATTTTTTTTCGTCACTTTTTTTGCTACTTTCTTCGTCACTTTTTTTGCTTTCTTAGCCACTTTTCTAGCGACTTTCTTAGCTTTTTTTAAAACTTTTTTGACTTTCTTTTTAGCAACTTTTTTCTTAGTTACTTTCTTAGCTACTTTCTTTTTAGCAACTTTCTTTTTAGCAACTTTCTTTTTAGCAACTTTTTTCTTCGCTACTTTCTTCTTCGCTACTTTCTTCTTCGCTACTTTCTTCTTCGCTACTTTCTTCTTCGCTACTTTCTTCTTCGCTACTTTCTTCTTCGCTACGTTCTTCTTAGCTAATTTCTTCTTCGCTACTTTTTTCTTTGCGACTTTCTTTTTAACTGCCATGATTACTTCCTTTATTTAATTGATTAAGTTTCTAGGTATTACTTTCTGTCTTGTCTCTTCTTCCGAAAGCGGAAGGAATGTGATATCTAGTCAGGACTTTTTTTGTAAATAATCGAACTCCGATCCGAGGATCATATCCGTGGATTTCTTTAACATCTAATCTTAGAAGAAACTCTACAATTTCTGCTGAGATTACTTGTCCTGGAACCAGAACAGGAAATCCTGGAGGATAAGGTGTAACGAAGCTAGTAGAGACTAGTACCTCATCATTTTCTAATGCTTTTTTACAATCTATTAATTGTTTATATTCACAGTTATCTTCATCATACGAAAGATAATATGCTTCCCTAATATTTCCACCCGACACCCCTGTTTGTGCTCTGAATGAATTATGAAATCCAGTAAAGCTTGGTAAAGGAGCGGCATCTGTCATTAAAGATATAGCTTTTGCAGCAATCATCTTTTGAGACTCTGGATTTGCACTATATGCATCATGTTCGATTTTTTCTGCAATCTCCAAAAGAACACTTAGAAGATAAGAAACTGAACTTCTCGTTGTTCCAATATTTGTCATAAAGAGAACTGTATTTGGAGATGTTTTATTAACTTGAATTCCGAACTGATCCATTAAATAGCTGTTTCTAAATGTATCTCCGTCCACACCTGTTTTACCTATACATAATGTTACCTTGGTAGGATCTAAAGCAAACTCATCTGATGCCCAAGACTCGCCTTGACGGGCCCAAGTATTATTTTCATTTAAAAAGCCTTGATCTGGATCTTCTCGGTACTGACTAGGTATAAGTTCCCTTGGAGGAAGAACATGAAAGTATTTTTTTAATTTAGGATTTATATAAATTTGATAACGCAATTGAAGAGCCATTTCCATGGCACTTTCAGTTAGCTCAAACCCTTCAAATTCAGCTTGTTTACGTCCAGCATCCAATGAAGCAAGTATTTGGTAGTTTGGTGAAGTTGAAATATGAGTTAAGTATGCTTCATGAAATGAGTTCGCTGCCTTCTTATCGAAGTCTTCGTCATATGCATGAATTACGGATCCTTGTCTAAATGAGGATAGCGTCTTGTGGGTTGATTGAGTTGCATAAACTCTAACTCTGATATCTTTTAACTCTGGATCTGTTTTCTTTTTATCTTCTAATACTTTTGCAGAATACATAGCAGTACGACTTCTTAAGTAAGGAGAAAAGCTTGCGAATCCAAACCAAGCTTCATCCCAAAGGAAGACCATATCTGGCTTAATCTTCAGAACTGCTTTCATAACCATTAAAGGGTTATAAACAATTCCATCAAAGGTGCAGTTTGTAAGAACTAACATTTTTACTTTTTCTAATCGGCCAGAGTCTTTTAACTCTTCGAGCTTTAAAATAATAGAATCAATAGTTACAGCACCGTATATTGAATACGGATTCACCTTATAAGAGTCTAGATAAACTGGTATTGCTCCAGAGAGGACCAAAGCATAGTGATGAGACTTATGACATTCTCTATCGATTAAAACGATATCTCCAGGAACAGTTAAGCCCTGATGAATTACTTTATTAGAAGTTGAGGTACCATTGGTAACAAAAAATGTTTTCTTTGCTCCGTATGCAACAGCAGCCATCTCTTGGGCTTTTTTCAAAGGACCTGTTGGTTGAGAAAGAGAATCTAGACCACCAGAAGTGGATGAAGTCTCTGCAAGAAAAAGGTTTCGGCCGTAAAACTCACCAAAGTCTCGCATCCACCACGATTTAAAAATCGAGTTTCCTCGCGATATAGGCATTGCATGAAATACTCCAGTGGGCTTTTGACTATATTCTTTAAGCGCCGTGAAGAAGTGAGTTTGATTTCTACTGCGAATATCCTCATGGATACAAATATGTAATTCTTGAATATCTTCTAGTCTGTAGAAGATTCTATTGAATGTATTAAATGCCTTCGCCTTCATTTCACGAAGTGATAAATCTGTTACTAAGTAGATAGGAAGCTCGGGACGTAATATTTTTATTCGCTCTGCTAACTCAAACAAAAGATCATCTTTTCTCTTTGTCTCAAAAATTCCAGGATCAATACCTTCAAGAAATTGATTGTAAGTCCTGTCTGATGCTTTAGCTTTTCGTTTAGAAATATTATATCTCAGCACAACTGATTGTAGGAGAGGGTTGAAAAGAATCGCAGTCAATGCATCTTCAAATGAAGTAGCAAAGACAGTTCTATAAAATGAGTCTTTATGAGCGGCACCGTGCTTCCAGAGGAGATCGCTTATATCACTTTGATCTTTTTCTTTTATATCATCGACAAAAAGTACTTCAAAATAGTTTTTGATCGATCCATCATCCACGGTCGTTTCGTGCTTGGCTTCAGTGAAGCTGAAGTCTGGATCTTTTCTGAACTCCATACTAGTAAATGCTCTTAAGCATATTGTAATATCAGAAAAAAGTGTTTTAAGTTCATTGAGTTGAAGTCTTTTTTTCAGTTGAAGCATAAAAGCTCTTCCTGGAAATCCCCAGAACATTTCCAACTCTCCAAGTTCAGTCAAAGCTTGTTTTAGCTCTTCTTTCTTCTCCGGTAACTGAGGATCTGCGTGATTATACTTAGAAACTTTTGCACGCAACTGGCGCCACAAAAACAATCTGTAGTTTGATACAAAGTAATAGTTTCCAGCATCAACGTCTTGAATTTTTTCTAACGATTCCATCGTTTATTCCTTATTAATTTTAATTTTTAATTTTTTGTAAAAAGTGCGATTCTATTGCCTTCAGAGTCTAGAATGAGAGAGTAGTGACCGACGTCATTACCTAATAAAGTTTTACCCATAATTATCTGACCGCCAACACCGATTATTTTAGTGAGTGCTTCATCAAGATCGCTTTGAACATTTAAGTACAAAAGAGATCCCGACTGACTAGGAATACAACCATCGCCAAAGACTAAAGCTCCACCTACACCTGAATCCTGTGGGAAGTAGGCCATAGAATGACTAACAGTTGTAATAATTTCGAATTTAATATTAAAGATTGCAGAGTAAAACGCTATTGCCCTGTCTAAGTTCAAAACTGGAATTTCGAACCAAGCCACCATTTCGGCTTTAGTGATTTTCTTACTTTTTTTATTATTTTTCATTTGAATTATCCTTTTTTCAATTTTTATAATGTTTTTAAAGGCTCAAAAGCATCATCAAGTCTTACTTTTCTTTGAGGTTTATCTAGTGCACCTAAGGTATTAAGATAATGTTGAGGATTACTTTCATCGTAAACGTCAAATTTAATTTTTCGATCTCTAAAACTCTTTAAAGGTTGGCCAAGTCTCAGTATTCCATGTTCTCTACTTCTATGAACTCTTTCTAGGTCAAGTTCTATTGGAATAATTTCATCTCCAACACTCGCTTGGTAAAGAACTCTTCCGTCCGGTCCACAAACGATTGATCTTCCGTTTCCTCCGGCTCCAATACCATTTACATCAAATACGTAGCACTGATTAATAGCCGCTGTTGATTGAACTATTGCAAGCTCAACATCTCTATCAATTGTCGGAGTTAAAGTTGGATGAAGGATTACGTCTACTCCCATAGCGGCTAGAGATCTTGCCGTTTCTGGAAACCATAGATCATAACAAACAGAGATTCCAAAACGACCAACATCTGGTACATCAAAAGTTGCAAACTTATCACCCGGCTCAACTCCTTCTTCATATGGGAAGAATGGAAATAGTTTGTCGTATCTTGTAACAACCTCGCCTTGAGGGTTGATAGCGATGGCCATATTGTAGATCTTATCTCCTCTGGTTTGGTACATTGATCCAGGTACAATCCAAATATTATGTTTCTTCGCTAAGTCACAAAATACTTGTTCTGTTAGAGATGAATCAACTTGAGAGTAGCTTGTTAGAGGTCCAAAGACCGCAAGCTCGCTAAACATAATCATGTCTACCCAAGGGTAGATCGATACTGTTAAATCAATTTTATGTTTCATCATCTCAATATTACTTGCAGCTGTTACGTACATTTGTACACCAGCTATAGAAAAGTGTTTCATTTAATTATCCTTCATTATTTCTTTTAGTGACTCTTCCATGACTTGAAGAGAGGTATTAATTTCAGAATCTGAAATTACAAGCGGTGATAAAATTCTTATTATGTTTTTATATTTTCCTGCTTTAAGAAGTATTACTTTTTTATCTAAACATTTTTGAACAAATACTTCGCAAAATTCAGTATTGTGCTCTTTGCCATCTGAATCCATAACAAATTCAACAGCTACCATTGCTCCAAGTCCTCGGATATCTCCTATGAATGGAACAAATTCAGCGAACTCTTTAAACTTATCAGTGAACATCTTTCCGACAACTTCTGCTCTTTTATTTAGATTTTTATCTTCCATCAGCTTTATAGTTGCTAAAGAGGCTGCACAACAGATGGGATTACCAAGGTATGTCCCTCCAAGTGTTCCTGGGACAGCTGCGTCCATAACTTCTGTTTTTCCGATTACACATCCAATAGGCATTCCTGATCCCATAGATTTCGCCCAAGTTGAAAGATCTGGAATAACCCCATAATGCTCGTAAGCTCCCCATTTTCCGGTACGACAGAACCCTGTTTGTACCTCATCGAAGATCAACATAACTTTGTGCTCGTCACAAAAATCTCTCAATCTTTCAATATACTCTTTAGGAGCAATGTTAAATCCACCTTCACCTTGAACCAACTCAATTATAATTGCAGCAACTTCATCGATGTCGACATAACTCCTAATAAATTCTTCTAATCTTTTTATTTCTTTTTTAGAAAACTCACTCTCAGTGAGTCCCTTACCTTTTTTATAAAAGTTAGGATAATCCAGTCTATAAACTTCCGGAGCAAAAGGTCCACAGTTCTTCTTGTACTCGACTTTAGAAGTTAAACTCATTCCCATTAAAGTCCGGCCATGAAATGCATCAGAGAAACAGATTACAGCCTCTTTTTTAGTGGCTTGTCTTGCAATCTTTACCGCATTTTCTACTGACTCAACACCCGAGTTGGTAAGCATCGCTTTTGTATTTTTCCCATGAGGAAGAATTTCTACTAGTTTTTCACACAATTCTACGTATCCTTCATAAGTCGATACATGAAAACATGAGTGAATAAGTTTATCGGCTTGATCCTTGATAGCAGCGACTACTTCATCTGGACAATGCCCAGCATTAAGAACTCCAATTCCTCCACCAAGATCAATATATTCATTATCATCTAAGTCTTTTATGATAGCGCCGTGAGCACTCTTAACTGTAGTGTGTACGAATATGCCAACTCCGTTAGAGACGACTTTTTCTCTACGCGCAAATAAGCTATTACTATTGCTATTTTTCATTCAAATACCGGAACCCTTTATTCAATATTATTTACGTAGATTATCGATCGAATAGATCCATTTAGCTACTAGATAAGGATAATTATTTATAATATTATTATCACAAAGCGCGTCTAAAATTTCTTCGAGTGAATGTGACTAAAATGTGTGGATAAGTAGATATTAATTTGGGTTATTTGAGTGGTGGGTCATTAGTTTTTCAAAAGATGTTTCTGAAGCCCGAAGGCTTCAGCAGAATTAATTTTTTCCTAATACGTCTTGTTTTTTAGCTAATTCTTTTTCTTTTTTGTTTTTTCTTTTTTCTTTAATGCCAATTTTCTTTTTGTCTTTATTTTGTGCTTTGTCTTTTCCGCCTTTATCTTGTCCTTTAGCCATTTTATTCCTTAACTCCAATCGAAAGTGTAAAGAAATTAATGCACTTTGTGATTGACCTAGTTTATCAACAATAAGTCTTAGAATGCTCAATAGCGAGCTAAATCGTAATTACAAGGCCCATGTGATTATTATTATTTCGTCATTGAATACTCCATAGCTAATTCTCAAGGTGGTATAGAGGTAAATGGAGCATTTATTAAAAGACTAAATAGCTAGAGTAACTCATCAATTTATTAGGAATATTCTTTTTGCTTTATCAGAGAAAGTCTCAACCCAGGGAGTTATATCAAAATCTGTTTCAGTTGAAGCATTTAGCTTAGTAGCAAAAGAATGTTCATCCCATCGTTCGCCCAACTCCTGCTCAACAAAAGGTAAAAACAACTTATTCCTTTGAAGTCTATACTTTTGATGATGTTCTTCAGCTGACCAGAAGTAACCTTTTTCATTATCTAGGTCTATTATTTCGGGATGAGGCTCGTTTTCGCCAGTTAAGTTTTTAATAACTTTTTCTACTTCATTTTTTTCACGCTCATTACTAGTAAAGAATAAAGTGCGGTACTGTCCAACACTTCTTGAGTTATAGTACCTCGATGCAAACTCTTGGAGAAGCTCCCTGAAGGTAATTATATAAGGATCATAATAGATTCTTACAGTCTCGGCGTGACCTTTTAATTCGCCATATGTTGGTTCGTCGAGAGGCGAACCTGCATAACCGACTCGAGTTTGAATGACTCCATCTAAGCTTCCAAAATAAGAGTCGAGTCCCCAGAAACATCCACCAGAAAAAAGTGTACTCCGAAGAGATCCATCCTCCACAGCAGCATCTATTTCCTCAGCAGTTAATGCTTCAACTCGAAATGCTTCAAACTTATCTTCATTTTTAATAATTTCTAGCATAAATCCTCCTAATATTTTATACCAGTTTATCGAAGTACAGTGGTTGCGTGAGATTACAATTTTTGTGCATTTAATTTTACTTTAAAATCTGTATATTGGGTTTATAATTATACTTCATCAACCTGTACTATAGGAATGACTATGAATCCAAATTACGAAAGAAGTCCCAAAAAAATTCAAAGTCTTACCAGGATACAGTATAAAGTAACCCAACAAGACTCTACTGAAATACCATTTAACAATGATTATTGGGACAATAAGGCTGATGGAATTTATGTTGATATAGTCTCAGGGGAACCACTTTTTAGCTCTTTAGCAAAATATGAATCAGGTACAGGGTGGCCTAGTTTTTATGAGCCACTAGTTAAAGAGAATATCGTCGAGAAAATTGATAAAAGTTTTTTTTCAACTCGCACCGAAGTTAGATCAAAGCATGGAGACTCTCATTTAGGCCACGTTTTTAAAGATGGACCGAAACCTACAGGGTTGCGATATTGTATGAATTCAGCAAGTCTGGAATTTATACCGGCTCGACAACTCAAAGAGTGTGGCTATGGGGAGTTCACGTATTTATTCAGCTTCGATTAAAAGATGAGAGAAACCTTAAAATCAAAGTAAGCTTGAAACAATACTAAAGACTGATACTCATCCAGAGTCATCATATTATCCCGTAGTCATCATACCAGAAGAAATACCTGCAACTGTTTTACGAACAAGTGATTCATCGGAGTCTCTATTGCCTTGAATTTGCAAAATATTTAAAGGATGAATCATCGATGAACGAAGCTTAATAGAATCGGCAAGCCAAGGTTTATTCCACAGAAGTTTTTTCTCTCCAGTTATAAACGTGAGAAACTTTTCGACTAGTTTTAGCTCGGCTTTGAATTCTGCGAAAACTTTATCCTGCTCCCTGATTGAAAGTGAGCTTTTAGACAAGTAAAGCTTAAATATTGAAAGATCCACCTTACTTAAAGTAAACCCTAATGTGCGAACGTAAGATGAAAATAAGTAGCTAGATTCATATGAATCTTTTAGTTCCTGAGATTCTTTTCTATTACTTCTTATCTTGTCCCACGATGAACCTACCCCCCACCAAGACGGGAATAGGATTCTTGTTTGAGTCCAGCATAGAATCCAAGGAATTGCTCTAATAGAATTAAAGTCTAGTACTTGAGTTTGTTCTGAAGCTCGCTTCGTTGGTCTAGAGCCAAGTCGTAGTACGTTTAAATATGAATATGGTGTTGCTGCTTCTACCATTTCAAAAAACTTAGACTCAGCAATCTTATATTTGTAACTTGTCGCCACATCAAAGGCAAATTTCTCAACAGCTTTATCAATTTTGATTTTACCTTTTTTAGTTTTTACCCTTTTAAAATTTGTTAATACTTTATCAATTCCGGACAAGGTAACCTCAGATGAAGTAAAGGTTCTCTCTACCATCTCACCTTGAATCGTCGCTTTATAGAGACTTAGTGCTGATTTTGGCCACCAAGCAGTCTGCTCTTTGATACTACCTCCACCTCTATCTACTGATCCTCCAGAACCATGAAAGAAGACTGGAGTGAAATTATTTTGACTAATCAAATCATCAAGACTTCTCATTGTTTTGGCGATTGCAATTCGACTTGGCAATACGCCCATTCCTTTGGACGAATCAGAATAGCCAAGCATAACTTCAAGTTTATTTCCCCAAGTATTTTTTACATTTTTTGTATATTCTTTATTTTTTAAAAGTTGAGAGATAATATCTGAAGAGTCTTCTAATGCTTGTGAAGTTTCAAACAATGGAATGACAGGTATTCGCAGGTCTCCGATTGTTTTATTACTAAGCTCAATTGTGTTTTCTATATCTGAATAAGACTGACACATACTGATAATTAGTCCTTGAGCGTAGTGACGAATATCTTGGCCCTTAGCTATTTTTGCAAGCTCTAGAAGCATTCTCTCAATTGCCAAAGGTTTCTTTGACTTCAAAGCATCAGCAATAATCTCACTATCTTCACGAAGCTCTATTGGAATTACAAGTCCCGGAAACATTCGCAAAATTGCCTCTAGTTTTAAAAGTCTTGGACTATTTGCTCCAACTTCTTTTTCATACTTTTGGCTTAAAGTTGTTATCTGTTTGACTAGTGTTTCAAGTCTATGAGAGTCATCAGCTTTTAGCTTCGTAAGTGTTTTTAAAGTTTCATTTAATTTAGATGCTAGTTCTGATATTTTTTTATTATTAATCATCTCAAGATCTTTGTAAAACAGAGTCTGAATACTTGAGATGATTAAAATGAACTGATCTCTTGAAGCTTGTAAACACTCGAGCATTACTTTCTCATCGACACCAGGATGTCCATCTTTATCACCACCAACCCAAGTTCTCACCTTGATCTGACCAAGGTCCCTGTCAGCCCTTAAGAGCGTATCAAAAATATCTTTTCTAAAGATTATAGAAAACAAGTGCTTGGCTTCATCTAGGACTTCGGGTTTTTCGTGTTTCGTTACCGGCAGTAGCCATGCTAACTTTAAATTATGTTTGATTATTGACTCTAGATATTCCTGTTCAGCAGTTTTTTCTAAAATATTAACTAGGATCTTTTGGATTCGAGAAAAAAGCTCAATGTTTTCCGGTGTACGAGCTTCTGTGGGATGAGCCGTTAAAACGTACACCATGGTGCTGTCTTTTTTTGAAAATTTAGATAATGGCTCTTCTTGTGTGCGCAATTTAAATGTTCTAAAGGCGGCTTCACAAACATTAATAAGTTCTAGCATTAAGGTAAATGAATGAGCTATTTTATGTTTATCAACGTTTTCTTGTTTATCAAGACGGGTGAAGAGTTTTTGAAGTATTTTATCTTTTTGAATATCTGATACGGATCGGTATTCAACCATCTCTTTTCTAATAGAGTCCACAGTTTTAAATACTTTATCTCCGCCTTCTTCTTTTATGACGTCACCTAAAAGGGCTACGGTGCTGTTGACGAGACTTGTTAGCTGTTTTGGTAATCCACTTTTTTTTGTTTTCATAATACTTAACCTTATAAAATCTAAAATTCTTTTAACCATTTTAAACTAAATAGACGTTAAGTAAACTAATGCTATTATCTGTCTCTCATTTCTTTAGCAGTAATGAGTGCTTTAGATACTTTTTGAAGTTCATTGTTGGCATCTACACCAAATCCTTCAGCTGCTCCTTCTTGCAGGTGAACACATTCTTGCTTCCAGTTCTCCAAAGCTTTAATTTTTTGGTCCATCTCAAGTTTGTTATCATCTAAAATTTGATGAGGTGTTTGATAATTTTTTGATGGCTGACTAATTAAGTTTTCAACGTTCATAAAGTGCTCCTTATATAAAATATCTTAAAGCCCAAGCCGGTGCATTTCATCACTCATGCATGTTGTGATTATCTAGATATCTTTACATTTCCTCTAATATCACTCTACGCTTACGTGCAATTAGTGAATAAAAACATGGAACAACGATTAAAGTAAATAAAGTTGACAAAAATACCCCCCCGATAATGACTAAAGCCATTGGTCTTCTGGTTTCACTTCCCGCCCCAATAATTACAGCAGCAGGCACGGCAGAAGCTAACGTCGTAAAAGTCGTCATAATGATGGGTCTAAATCTTGTTTCACAAGCTGATACGATTGCATCGTATGTATCCATTCCCTCTTCTCTGAGTTGGTTTGAAAACTCAACAATTAGTATTGAAGTCTTTTTGACAATACCCATCGTTAATAAAATTCCAATCATCGAGTAGATATTTAGTGTACTTCCAGAAATCCATAAAGCGATGAATGCTCCACTTAATCCAAATGGTATAGCCAGGAATACAGTAATTGGATCAGAGAAAGAATTAAATTGGCTGGCCAAAACCATATACGCGATTACTAACCCAAGAATCATAATCAAAAGAATTCCAAATAATGATTCATTTAGATCTTTAGAAAATTTTACATAATATCCTTTCGGTAAGACCTTCACTGCGAGCTCTTTTATAAAATCTACTGCTTTACTTTGAGCTACATCCTTGCCGAGGTTTGCATCTACCCGGATTCCCCTTGCTCGGTTTTCTCTATAAATTGATTGGGGCCCAAATGCATTTTCGATCTGTACAACATCTTTTAAAGTAACAAATTCACCTCTGTTATTTTGAAGTAATAAAGATGAAATATTTTTATTCGTACGATCCTCTTCTGCAAGTTGAACAAAGACATCGTAGCGCCTTCCACCTTCAGTATATTTGGCAGCTGAAAGACCTCCAACTCCAACATTCAATGTCTCGGCAATAGTCTTGATCTCCACTCCCCTTTGTTGTGCTCTAAGCCTATTAGGAATAATGTGAACCTCTGGTAGTTGTCCTATGTCATCCGAACGTACTCCAACCATGAGATTTGAATCAGTCATCCCTTTTTCTAACTTTTCATAGAGTTCTTGTTGTATAGCAAGCTGTGGACCAGTAATTGTAAATTCGATTGGACTTCCACGTCGCCCCCCAATGGCAGATCCCATTCGGTCTCGTATAATGATTTTAATACCCTCAATACCAGAGAGCTGCTCTCTAAGTTCAGTGGCAACCTCAAATTGAGACTTAGATCTCTGTTCTAAGTCTTTTAAAATTAAAACTCCAAATCCTCTATTACCTGTAGTCGCTCCTCGGCCTCCGCCAACTGCAACAATAACCCTCTCAACATTTTCATTTTTTGAAACAATCGCTTCGTATTCTTTTACTTTTGCGTCTGTGTAATCGAGACTTTTACCGTCAGGGGCAATGAAGATGACAAACATAAAGCTTCTATCAGCTTCGGGTGCAAACTCTCTATCAATATACTTCAAAGAGACTAAGGACAAGGCAATGAATATTAAAGAGATGACTAATATTTTGATTCTATTCACTAATGAGAAAGTTAGGGCCTTTATATAAAAGTCTCTAGAAATATTTACGCAATTATCAATCCATCGATGTACAAATATCCCTTTAGAATCAACATTTAAAAACTGAGAACATCTCATCGGAGCAAGTGTTAAGGCTTCAAGTGAGGATAAACTTACAGCAATACAAATAGTAAGTGCAAACTCTTGAAAGAAGCGTCCCTCTATTCCAGGCATTAATGCAATAGGTGCAAAAATGGCAATTAGTACAGTTGTAGTCGCAAGCACGGCAAAGGTGATCTCTTTACTTCCCTTAAAAGCGGCTTGGACTTTATCGTTACCTTTCTTGGCGTACCTAACAATATTTTCAAGCATTACAATTGCATCATCAACAACAATACCAATTGCAAGGGTGAGTCCCAATAATGAAAATGTATTTAAGGTAAATCCCATTAAGTACATAAAAGCAAAAGTTCCAATGATAGCAGTAGGGATAGCTAATAAAATATTTATGGTTGCTGATATTGAATTTAAAAATAGCCAACATACAATAGAAGTGAGTAATGCTGACAATAGTAAATTCTGAATAAGTTCATCGATAGATAATCTAATGAATGAAGTTCTATCAAAGTTTACTGATAGATTAGTTCCTTCTGGTAGAGACTTTGAGATTTCTTCAACTCTTTCTTTAACTTTGTCAGCCACTTCTACGGCATTTACGCCTCTTTGTTTATAAATAGGCATCGATAGTGAAGGCTTACCGTTCACTCTAGAGATTCTTGTTCTATTTTCAACCCCTGCGTAAATATTTGCAACTTGAGACAGAGTAATTGGGATGAAATTTGCTTGCCCTCCCCTTTTACTAATGATCATATTTTTAAAATCATCAACTGTTTTCCCCTCTCCAAGGACCCTGATGCTTGTTTCCTTTTCTTTAGTTTCAAACTTTCCAGCAGGTAGCTCAATACTCTCTCTCTCAAGAGTGAGTACAATATCCGAAAGAGTTAGTTGATATTCATTAAGCTTTTTTGCGATGACATCGACCCTCATCATTGGATCTCTTGCTCCAAAAGCTCTGACCTCTGATACCCCTTCAATTGTTGTCAATTGGTCTACAATACCGTCTTTAAAAAGAATATTTAGTTCTCTCTCATCAAGCTTGGTAGAAACAAGAGCCAAATAAAGAATTGGATCATCTGCAGCGTTAGACTTTGTAACTGTAGGTGTTTCTAAAGTGTCAGGAAGCTGTCTCTGAGCCCTACCTAAAAGAGTCTGAACCTCCTGAAGAGCAAAATCAATATTTTTATCAAGTGAGAATTCAAGTTCGATACGACCTTGGCCCCGTCCAGCAGTTGAAGTCATATCTTTTATTCCCTGCATAGACACAAGAACAGACTCCACTGGCTCTAAAATATCTTTTTCAACAACCTCAGGTGTTGCGCCTTCGTAATCATAAGATATTGATATAGAAGGATAGTCGACATCTGGATTTTCATTTATTCCAAGTTTTGTGAACCCCAAGACTCCAAAGAGAATTAAGGAGAACATGAACATCCAAGCAAATACTGGGTTCTTAATTGAAATTGACGATAGACTCATAATTTTGACCTTTTAGCTTCTTGGAAAATTACCAAGATACGCGTTAGCTTGATAATACAAAGACTTTACTTCTAGAGATGATCTTATCGATAGCTTCTCTAAGTTTATAACATCATCAAGGGATCTTATAACGTCGATTTGGGTAACTAGACCTCGATTTAAATCTTTTAACTGTTCCTTATAAGATATGCGACTTCTTTTCAAAGCAGCACGTAGAGACTTAAGTTCATTCTTCTTAGATTGGAAACTATCTATAAAGTTACTCCATTGGCTTTTAGCATTTTGTCGATTGAAGTCGAAACGCGCTTTATTAATAGATGCAGCGACTCTTTTGCTTTGTACATTTGAGGAACGTTGTCCAAAATCAAGAATGTTAAGCCTTACGTTTAGGCTAACCTCCCAATCGTTTCTTCCAAGTCGACTCTTATCTAGAAAGTAATTGGCGCCAAAGTCGACTTGAGGATAATAGGAAGACTTTTCAATTTTTGCTTCTAAAACTGAGCTGTCATAATTGTACTTTAAATTTTTTAGCTCTGGCCGTTTCTCCAGGTCCACATTTTTTTTCAACGTCAAATTTAAAGGATTAACTCTGTCTTGAATTCCATTTATAGATTCAAGACCTGAAAAATTTAAAAATTCAGTTCTAGAAGTATCCAATAGAGCCTTGCTTGTATAGAGATCAGCCTCAAGTCTGTAGAGTTGTGATTCTAAGGCGTAAAGATCAGCTTTTCTATCTCTACCAATCTTTGTTCTTTTTTTAACAATTACAACACGCTTCTTTAGATTTTTCAGCAGAGCTTCAACTTTTTCATTTTCTTCCATTGCAGAAGAAACCTGAAAGTAAAGTAGACTAAATTGGCCGTAATACTCCGATAGGTTTTTATCCTTAAGTGCCTTTGCCTGTTTCGGGATAACCTTTTTAAAATCATATAAAGCAAATTCAGCCCCACCTTGGAAGAGTCTTTGTTCTAAACTGACTGAAGTTTGAGTATCAACACCATTTTCATCAGAGAATGCATTAAATGCATTATTCCCATATCTGTTAGTATTAACAAGATCTACTGTTGGAAGTAAAGTGGAGGTTGTTGCATCAAGATTGGCGAGTGTTCCTTTTTCTGAGAGTTCAAAAATCTCCACTTGCTTAGATTTTTTTAATGACTCTAAATAAAGTTTATCAACAGAACTATATGCTGAGTAACTAACCACTATTGTGATTAGCAGGATTAAATTATTATTTTTCAAGATTTTCGCTCCTGGATATTATAAAAGAATGACTCTAAAAATGATAAAGCATCTTCGAGTTGTTTAAGTTCTTTGCTATTTAATAGGTCTATATTATGCTGAAATTCTTTACTTGCTTTAGTTCTTACATCTTGGAATTTTTTACTACCCTCTGGTGTTAGCCTTAGTTCTATAAACCTTCTATCAGAAGTATTTTCATGACGAGTTATATACTTTTCGTCTACAAGTGAGTCTACAAGTTTGGATACAGCAGGCTGAGAGATGCAGTGATTTTCTGCTAATTCACTGACAGTACACTAGCCTCTATTAATGTTTGAAAGTATGCGAAACTTTGGAAAGCTAAGGTCAGATTCGCTTGCATTACGTATATGCGAGCGTATAAGACTCATAGAGTTTGGAATCACTTTAATAAATTTTTTTGATATACCTAAATTAGTCAATACATAACTCGCTTAACAGTTAACCTATCTATATGTATTGTAAAATTAGCCTATTTTCAATTACTTTTACATTCTGTCCAACTTAAATCTGTAGAACACCACAAACTAGCTGACCTTATAGTGGTGTCAAAGTGACTACGAAAGACGAAAGAAAGTAAGAATATTATTCTAGCCTTTAAAACAATTTTTTAAACCCATATAATAACTATGTGAAGATATCTACAAGACTCCTATTACTTATCTTAACAACTTCGGCTAACTTATTGGCTTCTACCATAAAGATGGAAAAAATCGATTACGGAAAGTCTTTTCATGGGTTGTCTTTAACCGCTTATAAAATACATGATACTGAAGCCTCAAGGTCAGACTCTAAAAAAGCAATACTTTTAACTGAGGGAGTTCACGGCAATGAGTACAATGGTCTTCTGAACTCGTTCATAGACTTATCTAAAAAATCTCCTATGGCTTTAAGTTCATTCTCTAAGTTTTTAAAAAATAGCGGTGTTATATATTTGATTCCTCAACTAAACCCTGACGCAGTCCTTAAGAAATCGAGACGAAGTATATTGGGTGCTGATCTTAACAGAGACTTTAAAAATGATCGACTTCAAGCTCAAGAAACATTTACTTTTGCAACATGGCTCGACAGTGAACTTCAGACTACTAATGCAAAGCTTTATCTCTCAGTCGATTATCACTGTTGTGGAGGAGCTCTTCTTTCACCAAAGCTCTCGACACAAAAGAATTTCTATAAAAAACAATACAACAAAGTATCTTCGCTTATAAAGAGACATGTCTCTACAAACTTAATTCACTCAAAAAGTCATGATTTTTGGGGAAAGACTGTAACAGGAACTTTAAAGGACTATCTTCATAATAAGTACGGCTCCCTTAGCTTTACCTTTGAAGCAAAAATTATGGGTACATCTAAAAATACAGTTTCCAGTCATTCAAAGTGGTGGGCAAGTGTTGCTAATCATTTAAATAATTCATCTTTTAAAAAGCAGATACAAGCTTCAAAAGACCAATCAATTGCTTCATCTAATCATCTGCTTTCAGTAGAGCGACAAGTGAATTTAGCCGAATAGTAATCCTAACTAATGTTTATATATTTACAATCTCTTCACTACGAGATGATGATTTGTTTTAAGCATTCTCTTACTCTCTTTGTAACTTCCACTGCGGTGGAGACTAAATCCAAGGAGATTAAAATGAAAAACAAAGCTATGAAAGTATTACTAACGACTACTATGATTTTAGGCTCAGCAACTGCATTAGCTGGAAATTATCAGAATCAAACTGCTTCTGGTTACGACACTGCGCCTAAAGATATTCCAGACTCTCGAACTCAAAATAAGCCGATGCACGAAATGGATAAATCTGCTGCAGCAACTGATACTTGGTCAAACGATAGAACTAGTCCAAGAATGACAGATTCAATGAGAAACATTAAAAAAGCTCAAAAAGTTCTTAATAAAAAAGGATTCAAAGTTGGACCAGAAGACGGTGTTATTGGTCAAAGAACTCGCTCAGCAATTATGGATTATCAAAATGAAAACGATCTAACTGCAACAGGTTCATTAAATCAAGAAACATTACAAAGAATGGATATTGAGCCTACATCTAGAACAAGAAATTCAGATTCATATTCAGAATAAATACATTCAAATTAATTAATCTTATAAGTGGGGAGAGACAAGTTCTCTCCTCTTTTATTTAAAGGAGTATTAAATGAAAAACCTACTTGTTGCTATTTTATCAATAGGAACTGTTTCAAGTTTTGCAAATGTCGATACACAACCATCTCCGAGCTTGTATGAAGGAGCTATTGAAACACCTAGATCTACTCCGATTAACAAAACTGACTATGTTAAAACAACTGTTGATATGGTGAGAAAGTCTCAGTCATCTCTACAAGAAAGAGGATATAATACTGGAGCCAGTGATGGTGTTATAGGCTCAAGAACGAAATCTGCAATTATGGACTTTCAAAAGGAAAACTCATTACCGCAAACTGGAAATTTAAATAGAGAAACATTAGAACGATTAAATATAGACTCCGACTATAGTAAAAAAACTTACGAGTCTGATCAGTATTCCGAGTAAACTCCTAACAGTTTTTTAAAAGCTTCAGTGAGACTACTGGAGCTTTTTTATTTTATACTCACCTCTCCAGTTATATCCTATCCAACCCACCGGAATCATGAAGTATATCTCAATAGATGTAACGACTTCATTAGCGTATATAAACTGTAAAAGTTTTAGACACTCCATTGAAAATCTTTCAAGTCTTCACCCATATAATCATATTAGCTTTATGATTTATCTCTGAAAGTCTTCTTTGCACTTACTATTCTCTTATTGAGCTTCTGCTCTGTTGCCTCAACAACTACAGTTTGGCTTGAGACGCAATTTCGTGAAAAGAAAATTACTAAAGAGTTTAATAAAGTTCAGAAGTACTATTCTAATACTGAACTACAATCCATTTTCTCCCCTCAGAGCACAACTTGTGAAATCAATGTTCTATTTAAATTAAATAAATTAAATAGAAAAACTGTACCGTTTGCAGTCATTAAAGCCCATAAGCTTGGTTTAATAGACGAAGTAGAAGCTGATATTCTGTACTCTTACGCAAAATCTTATTCTAAAACCGGTTTAAGTGGAGACACTCAGCTCTCTATTCAATCAAGTGAAACTCTAAAGAATAACTATAGAGTTTTATTTACTTCAGGCTGTTTGAACGACAAGTGGGAAGAGTTTAAAGAAAAAATCATTCTCCAAGGAGATGATGAGAATATATATCAAAAGCTCAATCAATTTGCTCTAGAGTCTGGTTTTATAACGTTACAGGAGTATCGGCTGATAGAAACAGTGAGAACGATCACTGATAATGAATCCTCTCTTTTAAAAATTAAGGAATACCATTCAAAAAGAGAATGGCTAATTAATAATAGCTTAGATATGAACGACACTGTTGTAAGTTTTCATCTTACAGAAAGAGATAAAAAACAAAAAAGTAGAAGATACAAGCTCTTTAACAACTTCACACTCATTCAAATAAAAGAGATGAATAACCTCCTCAATAAAATGACGATGAGATTTAATTCTCATAAATCACAGATCATCTTTTCGGCGAAAGGTGGTTTCATCAATGAAAAAATAGAATTGACTCACACTGAACAGATAAGGCTAGCCCTTAAATTATACAAAAGAGAGAAAAACCTTCTTCTACAGAATGACTACTTTGGAGGTAGAAACTTTGATTATCGAGATCTAATGACATTAGGTTTTCAAACCTTCCAGATTGACGAGAAAGAGCTAGATGGTTTAAGTCTTCTGGAAAAGAAAACAATAAAGAAAAACTTCTGGCAAGAGTCAGTAACATTTCTAAAACAACTAGACTTCCTAGTTGCGGCAGTATCTGGACCCGTTGTGGGAGTTGCTTACTCAATTGGTATTTCAGTTTTAGATAATAAAGTGAATAAGAAAGAAGATGAAAAACCTAATTTCAACCATGACTTATTCTATGGAAACTGCGAGGAAAAAATATGAAATTCCTTCTCGCACTAATCATTTCATTTTCATCTTTTGCTTTTGAAACTAAAGTTATTGTAAGAGGAACTAACGATAAACTCGTTCCTCAGATGGTAAGATAGAGAACCTATTAGATCAAAAATATTTTGAATCTCAGCACTTTAAATTAGTAATAGGCACAACGAATGAAGTCGTTAAGACATCTGATGAGATCCTGGTAAAAAAAGCTGCTACAGTTTTCTATCATCTAAACGTAGCAAGACTTTATTTTGAAAAGCTTGGGAAGTTTCAAACTGAACAGCTTATAATTAGAGTTAATATTCAAAATGCCTTCCACAAGAGATTTCACTTTCAAAATGCAAAAGTCTCCCCCGTATTTAACAATGCCACAACAATCGCTGCTGGAGCTGGGGATGCAATGTTTGATATTGAGCCGTGGGGTAATGAAATATGGTTTCGACCAGTTAAAAGAATTAAAATTACAAAAGAGTTTAGGAAGAAATATAAGAAATCTTTAAGAAACTCACTTCCAAGAAGGTCAAATATTGATAGTGAAGTTTTAATCTTTACAGCTTTAAACGCTGCAGTATCTGGCAATATAACAGGTTCCCTTCAGACATCCGGAGAAACTCTATTAACTAACTATCTTATTGATTCATTCATAAGAGTTGCAGTACCCGAATTGGCCTCTTTACTTTTAGGAAAAGAATTTTATTTTGATGCATCTTTTGTACCTGAAGTTATGTATCACGAATACTCTCACTACGCGATGAGTGACTCTGTTGCTCCTGAGGTCAATAGTTCAATTTTAGAGGGATTCGCAGACTACTTTGCAACTAAGATAAGCGGAATTGATGAACTGGCCCACGAACTTGGTGACTACGGGAAACTAGCTAAATCGAGAAGCGCAATTAACAAAATCGCATATGATTTGAAACTTGATACTAAACTTGGTGTAGGAACAGACTTCGTTCTTTCCGTTTTGCATGATATCGAAAAATATATATCTAAATACGAGGATAATGGTTTTGTAGAAAAAAGACTTTTTGAAATGAGAAAGGGTCTATCTGTCGATACAAACATTAGAGAGGGTCTGCCTAGACTTTTCTGGGATTACTTTCCTGAATATGCAGTTGAAACAAGTATTTTGTTAAATAATAGAGGAATATAACTTTTCAAAGGAGACTGATATTGTCTCAGAACTGTTGTTTTTTCTTATATAAATCTCAAGTAGTCTATTTTAATATTTCCATTTAATTTCAATTTATGATTCCAGTAATTCTCCCATGACTTTGGATCTGTTAACAACCTTAAAATTATTCTTGTCATTCTAGCGCTGTCTTTTTCAATCTAGTTAAATGCAAATTTTTTGATCCTGCGATTATTTTTTTCCTCAATTTTTCTCAAATTGAAGTTACTTTAGTTTGAGAATTCCTGTCTCATCCAATATCTTAAGTAAGTAAAAAGATTACATCTGGAGTTGCTCAAAGAGGTTTTTAGTTTCAAGATCAGCTCATCAAAAGAAAATACTTCTCCAGTTAGACAAGCTTTGAGGTTTAGATATACATTTTTACTGATAGTTGACTTTTCTTTGGTTTAAATTATTTGAGTCAAATCATCTAATTTTGGCAAGTTAGATCATGGTCAATCAATTCGCTTCAAAAAACTTCGATACTTCCAATTGTAAATTTTTCTAAAAACAACTACTCAATGCAAAATCATGATATTTGAATTTAAGTTATTAACAAACGTTCTAGACTATTAGTGAAGATTCACACGAAATTTTAGGGACAATATCAGGAGACTTAATGTTTAAATCATCACTAACTTTCATTATTCTATGTCTATTCTCATTTACAGTTTTAGCACAACCATATGCTGAATCGAAAATGAATATAGAGAACGTATTAACTAAGTATGACTATCTACTTACCAGTCATCCCCAAGCTCATGAAGCTGATTTCAAAGCCAAAACACTTGAAAAATTTAAGTCCGATATACGAGTTTCACTTCAAGGGTCTACAAAGGCAGAGATTGAAAAAGGTTTTGATACCATTCTTAATAAAATTCCACAAAAAGATAAAAGAGAAGCTTACTCAAAAATGATTCAGAATATTTCGAAAGAAAATATGGCAATGTTTTTGGCTAATCCGCAACTATTAGCTGATTCACTCCAAGGTGAAGGCGCCAACTTTGCTTTAATTACAGATAGTGTTGTCCTAGATGTTCTTATCATCTCCCTAGGGCTTTTAGTTATCTACGCAATTGTTCAGGCGGTCAGAGAAGCGGTTAACTATAAGCACTATAGAAGTGGAAGCATATATGTTGGATACACAAGATATTGTAACTCGAGTACAATGAGAAGAAATGTTTCTGATTTTGAAATCGAACTTGCTAAAACTGAAGCGAAAAACAAGTGCTATTCAAATGAATCTAACCCTGCATCAAGATGTAAAAGTGATGGTTTCACATTCAGTGAATCTGGATATGACTCAGAAACTGACAGATCTGACTGTTATGCACGAGCAGTATTTAAAGCAAAAAAATAAATAATATAATTTCTAAATCTATTTTAATAAAGATAAAAGCCTCCTTAATCGGAGGTTTTTTTATACCTTTTTTAAATTATATTTTTAAATGTTTAAGAGTCTAGACATTTTGAATACACTTTAGGTACTACTTTCATGGGGTTGAGACCTATACTTGATGCTGATAAAATAAGTTCTAGCCCGGAGAAATAATGATAAATAAAATCGCCCTACCATTTGCTAGGACTGGATACTTTGCTCGAGGACTAATCTATCTTACGATAGGATTTCTTGCTCTTCTCACTATTTTAGAAATTTCAAAATCTGGAAAGCTCACTGACTCTAAGGGTGCAATTCAGTCTATTTTGGAAGCAAGTTACGGGACATTTGCGTTATATCTACTCATTGGAGGACTCATAAGCTACTCTCTTTGGAGAATAGTACAATCACTTCTAGACTTTGATAATCATGGATTGGGGCCTAGGGGCTTGCCATCCGTACTGGACTATTAATAAGTTCAGTAACCCATACACTTTTAGCCTACTACTGCTACAAGTTGTTAAATGGAATTTCTACATCTGGTAGTGGATCTAAGGAAGATGAACTCGCCTTTTTGCTAGAGATTCCACTTGGAAAATATATAGTTACATTTATTGGTTTAGTTCTTTTTGTATTTGGGATAGCACAATTGAAGAAAGCTTTCTCTGAGACTTACAAGAAGCGAATTAAATTTGATCACAGTTCCACGTTCTTAAATTTTATCATTAAGTTTGGACTAACCTCGAGAGCACTATTTTTCTTTGTCATTGGTTCATTTATAATATATGCAGGGATATCGTTCGAATCTGAAAATGCAAAAGGGTTTGAACAAGTCTGGACACTTATTGTGTGATCTTCCATTTGGTGGATACTTACTATTTATAACTGCTCTGGGGTTAACTAGTTACGGAATATATTCGATACTTGAAAGTATATATAGAGAGTTGAGCTAAAATCTTAGTCTATTAATCTAGCTTAGTTATAATTTCCTCAATAAGACTTAGATCAAGTGGTTTACTCAATAAACCTTTGGCCCCAAGTTTAAGAGCAATTTCCTTATCTACCTTGGCAAAACCAGTCATCAAGTAAAATTCTTTTATGTCAGAGTAATCTTCTTGAACTCTTTGAAGAAGTTCAGTTCCTGTCATCTTAGGCATCATCACGTCAGATAGAATAAGTTTTACATCTTTATTTTTACTTAAGACTTCTAATGCATGCTCTCCATCGTGTGCAAGTATGACATCATAACCTTTTTCCTGAATAACAAATTTTACGAATGAGCAAATTGCTTTTTCATCGTCCACAACTAATATTTTCGACTTGCTCATATCTTCCTCTTTGGTAGCTGAATAACAAACTTAGTGTTTTCACTAGTATCATCATAGAAAAACTTACCATTATGTTTATCTATAATATTTTTAGAAATACTTAAATTCACTCCCGTTCCCTCTCCAGGCTTTTTGGTCGTAAAAAATGGTGTCATAAGCTTATCTTTTGTATCTTTACTAATACCAGGACCAGAGTCTATAACAGAAATAGTTGTTTCTTTTTTGTTTTGTAACACTTCAATCTTTATCCACTTTTTCTTTTCCTCTTTAATAGCATCGACTGAGTTATTGAGAAGGATGATTAGTACCTGCGCAATCTGTATTCTCTGTCCTTCGATGAGAAAACCAGTCTCGCTTGGAGAGATAATATTAATTCCAAATCGAGAATAACGATCCTTACATATTGCCATAATTTCTGACAGTAGAGAGTCAAATTCAATCAATGAAAATTTTTCTTTATGATCATCACGAGTAAGGTTTCTGAGACCTGATACGATATCTGCAATTCTTTCCACTGAATCCTTTATAGTATTTGCACTTGTGGTGAGAATATCTTTCGGTATAGGGTCTTTATTTAGACACATCTGAATCATTTGAGATGTTCCACTTAAAATGGCCAAAGGATTATTTATCTCATGCGCGATACTTCCAGACATTTGGCCAATTGCAGATAAACGTGCGACGTGAGTTCTCGCCTGTCTTTCTACTTCAAGCTTTTTTTGAGCTTTATCAATTAGACGTTTTCCAAGAAGAAGAAGAATAAGAAAGAAAAATGATGAGACGAACATAGACATCACAAGTGTGCTTTGCACGCCATAAATATCGTCACTAAATTTTGAGATTAGCTCCGGTTTTGCATTCACCTCAACAATAGCTTGTTTCCAATTTTGTCGAATCTGACCAACTTCATTATAATGATAAAATGTATAGATTATGACAGAGCAAATATACGTTACAATAATAAGCGCAAAACTTACTGATATTCTTCTAGTATTCGATATCATAGTTAATGAGTTCCAATGCAATAGTTAATCTATTGATCAGTATCGTCAGGTTTATATCAAATATTTAGTTAAATATCGGAAGAAATACAGATGAAAACTTCTTGTAGTCTTCAAACTGTGGCATGTGTCCCAAACCTTTAAGTACATGTAGCTTAGCATTCGGAAACCTCTTAAAAGTTTTCTTTGCTAACTCTTTGTAATCACCTAGCTTGTGTGTCTCTCCGGCTTTCTTCCAAGATCTTCCGGGACCAGTTTGGTCCCTAGTACCGATTACTAAGAATGTCTTATTCTTAATCTGACTCATCTTACTAGTGATATCTTCGTTGAAGATTGGCCCATAAGTGAGAGCATTATTCCATGCCACGAGGTCCCAGTCTTTTCCATTCATTTGACCAATATGCGGAAGGAGTAGCTTCTCATATCTCTCACTCCACTTTCCATCGTAATAATTTTTCTTTTGATACTCACGCATTTTATTAGCTGTTTTCTTTTTCTCAATGTCATGAAAAAAAGCGGGGTCTTTGAACTCAACAAACTTTAAATAAGGTTCGAGTCCAATTGGGTTAATAAGTACTAATTTTGTTACAGATTTTGGATAAAGGTAAGTCATATGAGTTGCTAGCATTCCACCCATTGAGTGACCAACAAGATCAAATTTCTCGATGCCTAAAGAATCTAGAAGCGACTTTGTATTGTAGCTCAACTGATAGAAACTAAATTGGTATGCGCGGACTTTTGTACTTTTTCCAAAGCCAATCTGATCAGGGATGATAACTCTATACCCTGCGTCTACAAGATCATTTGCCATTCTCTCAAAATAGTATCCAGCAAAATTTTTCCCATGAAGAAGAACGACAACTTTGTCCTTCTTAACTTTTTCAGGCTTCAAATCCATGTAAGCCATCTTGAGTTCTTGGTTTTGTGAACTAAGTTTAAATGTCTCTACTTTAAATGGATACGAATATCCATCTAATTCAGAGTTATACTTTGTAGCAGCAAAACACAGTGAAATTAGAAATGGTAAAGTGATCAAGACTTTCATTATTCTCTCCAGTGATTAGATACTACCCAATAAAAAGCCCCTATACAAATAGGTATTATAGTTATCTTTTAACATATTAAGAACCAATCATATTAATCGTAAAAGATTTTTTTGCACTGGGTAATTTTGACACATCCATCATCTACTGACTTGAATTCAGATGTGATGCACCTTCTTCTTATCTCATTAACAAAAAGAGAATAAATCATGTCTAAGCTTATACTTCTTTTAATCTTTGAAAAAAAATGAGAAGTTTTCTAATCGGTTTTCAATAAATTATATTAAGGTTCACCTATTACTCGATCTACAAGCCTCACAGAGGGCAGTATTAAAAAACATTTGCTTTATCTAGCACTTCCTATGGCCATAGGGATTGCTGCAAATATGTCATTTAATATTATAGACACTTACTTTATATCACTACTTGGGAATGAACAGTTAACCGCTATTTCTTTTTCCTATCCGGTAGTCATGATATTACTAAATTTATCTATAGGATTTGCAATTGGAGTTAATTCAGTACTTTCAAGAATGCTGGGCTCCGGTAAAGAAGCTGAAGTGAAAAGGGCTTCTACTGTCTCAATCCTAGTAGGATTTAGCTCTGCCTTTATATTAGTTATAATCGGGATATTTACAATTGATCCTCTCTTTACCTTAATGGGTGCAACAACTAAGCAACTCACTTACATCAATCAATATATGGTCTACGCATATATTGGTATGGGCTTTCGAATGTGCTCCCTCTCAATAGCTGGAACATATAGAGCTCATGGCATAACAAAGATTCAAAGTTACTCTATAATTTTGGCCACTGTAATAAATTCAGTTCTTGATCCTTTGCTAATCTTTGGATTTTCTTTTATACCCGCATTTGGAATTGAAGGTGCTGGTTTTGCGACAATGATAGCAAATCTATTTGCTTTCAGTGCAGAGTTCTCAATAGCTGCTTTTAAATATGAGTTTTTTGCTCCTTTGAAAGAGTTAACTAAAGAGGCGTTCGCTCCTTTGAAAAGAATTCTATTGATTGCAGCTCCAGCGGCATTTTCTAATGCTCTGAACCCCATATCACTAAGTATCGCTAACTATTTTTTAGCCTTGAAGAATACGGACTTAGTTGCTGGACTTGGAATTGCTGCGAAAGTCCAAGTCTTCACTATGATTCCTATTTTGGCTTTATCCGTAGGGGTTGGACCGATTGTGGGTCAAAACTTTGGTAATAAGAACTACGGACGTGTAAAAGAGACTATATTTACTTCTTTAAAATTCGCTCTGGCTTACGGTTTGATTCAGATACTGGTATTAACAATATTTTCCGACTCTATAGCCGGTTATTTTTCACAGGATACTAAAACTTTAAGTTATGCCGAGGACTTTCTTTTCTATATAGCTTTCACTCTATTTGGATATTCTTTTGTGATTATTATTAGCTCTTTATTTAATGCAATAGATAGACCTATTAGTGCTTTAGTCATAATAGCGTTAAGGGCAATAATCTTATTTGTACCAATTTACTATTTCTTAGTATTTATTGAAATTGATAGGCCAGTTATTTATTCAATGGCCATTTCAAATATACTAGCGGGACTAATATCTTACCTACTATTTAGTAAGACTCTTAAACAAAAGGACTACTCTAATAGCTGACCAGTAATTTTTTTGATTTTTTCAATGACTGTTAATTTTTTAAAAACAAGTGAACTCTGACTTTCAAACGAAGTGAAGTATAAGAGATCAACAGAGTCATTTTTCAGCTTATTAAGCATAGATTCTGTGTGGTCATGTCCTAGACAGAGTATATCTCCATTAGCCTTCAATAAAAAGGACGAGCCCAATAGAGCAACTTTTTTAGATCCTTGTTTGAGTACAATATACTTAGAAGCTCCCTGTATATGAAAATTGAGAGATGGGTCATTGAAGTCAATATTAAATCTTTCGAGTGCTATTTCTGGATCAAATTTTTCGTCGATCCAATTTCCAATACCTTTAGCACCGTAGATTTTAAATAATTTTTTATTTAAAGAAGTAATACCTTCAAAGCTTTCAAAGTATTGGCGAAAGAGTCCACCTTTGGACTTTATAAATTCATGATCAATATCGTTTAAGTCGTCTGAAAAGATGAGTAAGTTGCCAAAAGGTCTCTCCACAAAGTAACTTGCACTATTTTTAGAGTTTTTGAATTGGTGGATACCGAACGTCATAGGTTCAGCTTATAGTTACTCATTTTTGAAGTAAACAATACAACGCTTTGACTGTGCGAAGTTCATTCTTTTGAGTAATCTAGCGATGGCTTTGATACGATTTTGTCGTAAAGTACCCTTGGTAAAAATGAAAGTAATAAAACAACTCTAGCAAACAGTCTTGGATAAAGAATATTTCGTTTATTCTTATCTACTCCTTCATAAATTTTTAAGGCAATGTCTTCTGGGCTAGTCAGAAAAGGCATGGAGTGAGGGTTCTTCTTTGTTAAAGGAGTATCTACAAAGCCTGGGCATACACAAGTTACATTTATATTTCGATGCTTTAGATCAAGTCTTAAAGATTCGCAGATCTTAATAATAGCAGACTTTGAACCGCTATAAGCTGGCACGCCAGGAAGACCATTAAAGCCCGCAATACTGGCCGTTGCAACAAGATGGCCATGTCCATTTTCCAAGAATATATTTGTAGCAACCTCAAAGGTATTAAGTACACCATTGATATTAATATCGACAATCTGCCGAGCTCGATCAAAGTCGGGTAATCTCTTTTTATGTTCATAGCCTATCCCAGCATTAGCATAAACGATATCTAGTCCACCTTCGGCAAAATTTTTAATTGCGAATTCAACTTGGGAGAGATTAGTCACATCAACTTTGAAGACTTCGTAAACTGAAGAATATTCATTTAGTACTTCTTGATTCCTTCCACAGATTGCAACACGAAAGCCTCGGTCCTTATAAACCTTAGCTACCGCGAGTCCAATACCGGAAGTTCCTCCGGTAATAAAGATAGATTTAGCCATGAGTGTGGCCACTAGATTTACTAAGTCGAGGTTTAACCTCTTCTAAGTAAATGCCTTTAATAATAAGAACACTGAGAATTACTCCACAAGCAATCTCCCACCATGCCCCTGTATGATCGTGCATTGCGAACTTTTCAGAAAGGTTTAGTGTAAACCAATTTCCATACATCCAATCAGTTACGTATGAAAGAATCAGTGCAACTCCCCCGATACTTAAGACATTGATAATGACACCTTTTTTACCAATATACTTTTGAAGAACTGCTATATTTGAAATATTCGTTGCGGGTCCCACTAACAATAAAATTAATGCAGCCCCAGGCGATAGTCCTTTTAAGATAAGGGATACAGCAATGGGAGTTGAGGCCGTTGCACAGACATATAGAGGAATACCGACAAGTAGAATAAGATATCGTCCTATATTAGATCCATATTGTAAGAAGAAATCGTCGGGAACAACAAAGTCAATAAGAGCTCCACCAAGCATTCCTATAGCAAGCCATAAAGCAATATCATTGAGGAGACTACCATATCCAAACTTTGCTGCTCTTATAAGTCTATTTTGCTTTTTTACTTCTGGTTGCTCTAAACTCACCTTAGTTTTTGAACAACATGACTTTGGAGCAGCAGCTTCAACAGGTGCTTCATAATGGTTAAATTTTAAATTGAAAAAACCAGCAACCATTGCTGACAAAAAAGCAGCTACTGGTCTTATGATTGCCATTGGAAGATCGATTAGCGCGTAAGTTAAACTTATTGAGTCAACACCAGACTCAGGAGTTGAGATCAGAAATGCAGAAGTAGAAGCATTACTTGCTCCAGACTTTCTAAGGGTAACTGCTGTTGGAATAACAGAACATGAACAAAGAGGGAGAGGAACACCAATGAGTGCCGCTCTAACTACTGACATAAAGCTTTTTCCACCAAGCCACTTTTTAATTTTCTCAATTGGCATAAATTCCATTACGAAACCCGCCAACAGAAGACCAAACAGAAGATATGGTGCTGATACTAAAATATAATTCCAAAGGCTGTGTATAAAACCCATTTGTCACCTCGCAACATTGTCAATCATACCATAAACACGTTCTGTTGGTAAAAGGAGTTTTTTTAAGAAGTTAGAGCTTTTTTTCTTGACGCTTTTGCGTCCACCATTTATATTCTATCTTACGAAATACACGGGGGCGTAGTTAAGTTGGTTATAACGTCTGCCTGTCACGCAGAAGGCCGAGGGTTCGAGTCCCTTCGCTCCCGCCATTTTCGTAAAAATTTAAAAATGCAACTTAACAAGCCTTTGAGCTTGTTTTTTTGTTTCTGGGGTTTAGAAAGGTTCAAAAGTTCGTGTGACAATTCTGAAAGACAAATTCAAATATATTTTAAAAAATTATTCGGCTCGAGATTGAGTTAGCTAGTCCTAGAGAATGGGCAGTTGCAACTTTTATTGGGTGCTTATTACTTTTCATCTGGAAAAATATTTTTCCAATAGTATGGATGAGCATCAGATAACTTTTTAGTTTCCCATTCTGTAGGTTGACTTAAGTTCGGTACTCCAACTTCAACATTGGGTCCATATAAAAATAGTCTTTCCATGCAAACACCACAAGGACTTAGAACTAAATATTTTCCCTTTGCTCGACTTAAGCATATAGAGGCTGTTATATCTTCATCAATTTTAAATGCTTCACAGATCATACCAGTTTCGTGGCATACATCTACACAAGCGTTAGGCATTAATGGAGAACTGCTAATAAGAATTTTGCCAGACTTTGTGTAAGCTCCAGCAGCTCCTTTGAAGTCTTCACCATCTGGAAACCTTTCTTCAATAAAGCCCTTAACAGCATCTACTAACTTTTGGTCTAGTTTCACTATTTAATCTCCTGCTAAGAAGCCAATTTCTGTCTAGCTTCCCATAGATCATACTCTGCTTGCATTCTTACCCACATCTCTGCACTTGTACCAAGGACAGTCTCTAGTGTTATTGCAAAAGCTGCTGTGATACCACGTTTTTTATTAACAATCTCGTTTACTTTTGCACTCGTACATTTACAGAGCTTAGCAAGTCCAACTTGAGTTAAATTCATCTCGCTCATATAAATAGAAGATAAAACTTCACCTGGGTGCATTGGCATAGGGTTTGTAATCATAATCGACCTCACTTTTTTAATGATAGTTCTCTATCTTAACATCAGTAAATTCACCATTTTTAAACATGAACGTAATACACCAAGGTAGTTTTATAGTTACGCTCCAATATTCTTTCCGGTCACCTTTCAGTTTATGAAGACGAATTTTAGGCGGTTGTCCTTTAATCTTTAAATCATCCAAGTCTCTTGTTGCGTGCATTATTGTCAGTAAAGCTTTAGCACGGATCCATAACTCTCTAGGCAAAGACTTAGAAGTATTTGTGTCCCATATGTCTTTAGCAATCTTTCCTTGAAAATTTATAATCACAATAACTCCATCTGCACACCACTATATCACTATTCGATATAGCAGTAAATACATTTGTAAAAATTAATACTAAGGACTTGATCAGTCTTGTAGGATGATGTGCAGCTAATGGCCATACTTATAAAATATAAGTTACCAGAAATAGGTTCAAGTGGAGCCGCTCCCGCCATTTTTGACCCTTTTTTGGCATTTAGATTACCGAAAATTACAAGCCTTTGAGCTTGTTTTTTTTGTTTCTAGGCCTTTAAAAAGGTTCAAGAGTTCGTGTGATAAAGTACATTCTCAATAGCCATCTATAGCTTTCCGTCAATTGCATCCTGAAGTAATTTATTCAGCCTCAATAATTGCTTAAAGTGATTAGCCACATTTATTGCCAAACCAGGAGATGTAAATTCTTTAAGTGTGAGCGACTTACTTACAAAAAATGTTTTTAGCTTTATCCAATTTATGTCTGGATGATCCTCACTAAAACCACGTGGGCACCTTTTGGCCGTCTCCATTGGATTAAAAGAATTTTTAAAATATTTCTTAAACTCTTTATCTGCAAATAGATCTTTGAACGGTTTGGAGTTTTTGGCTATTGCCTCTCGAACTCTTTTTGTTTGTTTTGATGAAGCCATATAAAGACCTCCAGCGATTACAACTCCATTCCAATAAGGATCATTTGGTAAAAGACCAAAGAAAAGAAGTGGATTTTTTTCAAACCTAGACTCTGAGGGAGGAGTAACTATATATGAGACCCAGTCTTTACATACAGCTTCACCAGGAACGACTCAATTTGAGGGGCGCTGAATTCGTCCAATAGATCTTTGAGGAAAGTGGTAACCATCAGCAAGATCAAATAAATAAAACTTAACCTCATTGGCTAAATCATTCATTGGAAGCTTAATAAGATTGTCGTACTTATCTCCGTTCTTAATAATCCAGTTTACATTTTTTTGTTTTCCCGCTAATTTGAGAAAGTCCAATGATTCTTTTGAAAAAGATTTTTTCATAATAAAGTATTCCTATCTATATTCAGCAATTTTTATTTTTGAACTTTACTACAAAGTAAATACTGTGCCAATAGGATCTACAATGTCTCAGGACACCATTTTATTGGGCATTCAGATTGATCAAAACTCTTTTTAATTAATCCACATACTTAAATTCACTCAATTTATTAAAGAACAAATCAATTGTTAGTCTGTCTCCAGAAAAAAGATTAGGTGGTACAGGCGAGTGAAAAAAGTTTGCTGGAAAGAAGATCGCTCTATTGTTAACAAACTCAACTTTTTTCCAACACTCCCATCTAGAGATATCTTTTGAATCAGATTCGACAATAGCATTGTCTACAAATTGATTTTTCAAATGATCCAACCTTGTCATTTTTCTTCCGGTAACTTTATGTTGCCAAAAATACGTTCCAGTAGGAATATTGTCTTCACTAGTGGAGTCGAGATAAATAATTCCTGAAAACTCACAAAAGGTATCAATATGAACAAAGCTTTTGTAGTCATGACTATTTTCTGGTGATGTTCTCCGAAGTCTAATATTAAAATCATTATAGGAAAATAAATTTTTATCTATTAAAACTTTATTTAACTCTGCAACCTCTTCTGGCGTTGGAAAATGAGTCTCACCAGCATAATAAACTCTATCAATAACTTCGAATTTTCTTTTATTATCCATAAAAGAGTCAAGGAGTTCTGGTGGGAGGAAATCATCGATGATAATAATATCCTTAATCATAAAGCTCCCAGTCTCCATACCACCTTTTGATAATCTCTCTAGGTTTTTGATTATCTTTAAGATCGATATCAGTAACTTTACCACCAAGGTGAATTCCATGTAAGACGAAAGGCGAAAAATCTATTTGCTCCTGAGAGAATGTAATCAAGTCAGGACACCATGATGATTGAAAACAAAATAAATATGGATCTAGTAAGGAAATATTGAGATTCGGATATAGGTGTTTAAAGCCAATAAATAATACCTCTGACTTTGCCCATCTTTTTTTTGACTCATCGATAAGTTTAAGGAGTTGAGAATGAGTGGCCTTTGAATCGAGAACAACTAATACTCTCTCAACCTCATTGCATGGTTTTTGTCTTAGTTGGTATTTTTTCTTATTATTTGAGAACATTGGATGATAAATCCAATCCTTATCAATATCAGCAATACTATCTCTGAGCAAGATTTTGAAACCAGGATCTCTGTTTAACCAGGCGAGTGGTAATTTATCTGATTGAATAATAACAGGAAGACTCGCACTCAAGAAGATGGCTTCTTCTTTTGTTGAAAAAGCTAGATCTAATCTTTTCTTGTGAGTGACGATCCAATCTTCATCGTCTTTAATCCCAGTAAGGGGATACATATCGCTCATAGGCATTATGAAAGTCTCCAAATTTAATTTTAAAATCATTATCTTTTAAAAGCTTACCATCAGTTGGTTCAAGACTAGTCGACCGTAGAATATGATCTCTTTTATCTTGCCACTCTGTAAGTTTCTCTTTATTAGATGTGCATCCTTTTTTAATAAGATCAAAGAGTTTTCTTTTATTGATTAAAAGTTCGTTATCAATTTTTTCGACGGGGACGAAACTCACTCCTTCAATTCCTTCAAATTCTCTATAGCCTCCCCATCGAGTAAGGATGCAAGGCTTATCAAAACCCAGAGCTTCTAGAATGCTAAGTCCGAAATCCTCTTCTGGCGCAGTTGATAAACTAACGACTACATCTGCCCTTGCCACCTGGTGCCTTAGCGAACTCTCATCTAAATGCCCAAGATAATTTACTGTGAGGTTTGAGTTTTTTACTTCTTCAAGTAATAGATAAAACTTTTCTGCTGGGTATCCTATATAGTGGCCCATGGGTTCTGCTGGAAGATTTGCATTACTGGGAGCCCCGGCAATTGTTAGTTCAATTTGTTCAAAGTTCAATTCACAATATTCTTGAAAAAGTTTTATTAAATGATGAACATTCTTAAAATAAGCAATACGACCCATGTAGAGAAATTTATTTCTTTTTATTGATAAATTATTTTGAGTTTCAACAATAGGGTTAAAAGGAAGGTATTTAATTATATTTTGAGAAACTATGTTTGATAATATTCTGTAATTAGAGAGGCTTCCAACAATCAGGTTTGTTTTATCTTTAAAAAGTCCTTGTTGGTATATATCAATGATTTTTTTTACCGGATCTCCAAGAATATGGAGAAAAAAGAATTGGGTTTTAAAGATTGATTTAAGCAGCACAATATTGACTCTGGGATCAGCAACTATAATAACATCTGGATTAAAGTCTATTTCATCAGTCCAGGCTAGGATTTCATCTTTATTATTAATTGTAGAGATATCACGAAAGTCGATATCGGCTCTACATTGATAAGCACTCTTCCATGAATCAACAAGGCGTCTAGAACTTTTCCAATGGTCCTCTCCCTCGATTTGAATCCACAAATACTTTATCATTTTCATTTCCTAGATCTATCTGTAAGCTTTTAAAATGAAAGACTTAGATCTTAGAAAGTATACATCTGTTTATTTGAAAGAAAAAGAAGTTACGCCTTGGGTTATTAACCCTGATTGCTTAGAGAGACTAGAAATAAATGCTGAGTATATTAAGCAGTTAAAAGCTAACTATTCTCATGAATTAATATCATGGCATGTTAAAGATGTTCAAGAAGCCTGTAAAAAAATGAGTTTCTCTAAAACAAAAGCAGACTTAAAACATTTTGGTCTAGCTACTAGCGTATTCAATTCAGGTGGATTTGAAAGTAAAGAGTCCTGTGACATTTTTTACAAAGAAGCCGATTTAACATTGAACACTGAAAGGTTTTTTGCTCCAGACTTTCAGTCCCTAGGTTCTTCTCGGCATGTTTTATTGTATGACACTCAATTAAAAGGCTGCGGAAAAAACTCTTTGGCCATAACTCCAGATTTCCACCACCGCTGGGGTGGTTACTTGGCCAGAGACTGCTTGAATTCTATTGTTTCTTCTATCGTTGTAAATCAAAGATCAATTCTTGGCTCATTAGAGATTTTGGGATCATTTTTATACAAAGATAAAACTTTTAATCAAATGCATAATACCCTTCAAGTAAGAGATGCTAAAACATATCGTTTAGCCCAATTACATCCATGCCTTCTTAGTGAAGAAGATAAGATAAAAGCACAAAACTTTATTAAAAATAAATTTAACTCTCCCCCATCAGAAATACTGAAAATTATATTTAATAATTATATTAATGCTTTCAAAAAAGGTATCGTACACAAGTCCATAAGCTATGATAATTTATTAATTGATGGAAGGTTTATAGATACTGAGTCCATTGACTTCACAAAAAAGCCTGAATGTGCACCTCAATATATTAAGCTTTTTATAAAAGGAACTCCTTTAGATAATATTAGAGGACAGCTCTATAAATTAAAGGATCTACAAACAGAGAAAGATATCTATTTTTTTTCAAGTTGGGCACACGATCTGAGACTGATATGTCTCATGACTCAACATATTTATAATTCAATATGGAATGAAGATTTCAAATTCAATTCTGTAATTGAAGATATGATTAATACAATTGATGCAGAATCCTATCGGCACATATCTAATTTTGATTCATTTAAAGAAAATGAACTTCTTCCACTCAGGAAAACAATGTCTTTTATATCAAAGGATGTACGAAAAAATTACGCAAACTACTTCTTTGTTGACCGTTTTTATCTGCCGCAAATTGACGGAACAGTCTATACTTTTGCAACATCACAAGATGACATCAAGGCAAACAAAGTAGATCTTTTAAATAAATTAGAGGTCATTCTATACCCTCCTTCCAAAGGGTGTGATTTAGAAGAAGCGATCAAAAACTTTAAAACGATATCTCAGTATATGCAGAGATACCTATGACTCAAGCACTCTTTAGCTGTGTTATTAATAATGGTGGCATGAGAAGAATTGCGCAGTGGGCGTTTAGATACTCTGAGGAATTTGACGATGTTTTCTTTATTATATTTTCTTCCGATGATATTAAAACTAATAAAAATTTAATGCATGTTCAGCTGGATAAATTCAATAATATATTCACTGAAGAAATCATTGAAAAGTATCAGTCAGCGCTAAAGACACAACTGGGCAACAGGGAGTTTAGTTTCAAGATTGCAGATTACATGACCTTGGCATATATAGATTTCATCAAAATCCCCACTGTTTATGACACTCATATACTGGGGAAGCCCCTTCATGATTCAATTCTCAAGACATCAAATCTTCTAAAGTTTGATGGTGTATTCTTCAAAAAAGCCATTACCAGCATCGTGGATCTCATGAGTTTTTCCTTTCTAAGGTTTGAAAATAGTTGGATTAAGCATGCCGATGCATATATTACGAATTCAGAAATGACATCTGAACATTTAAAAAAATACTATAAAGATCAAATTGAAAATAAAAATGTATTTCATATTCCGCTTCCAGGAGCTGATAAAAAAAAGGAACTAAGCGAATACTCAAAAAGAAAATTCAAATATAATATCTATACTTTTGCTCGCGTTCATCCCCAAAAAGGATTTCATTTCATCCTCAACAATGATTGGTCGAAAGCTGGTATCACGATTCGTGGACTAGACATCAACTTGTTAACTTCTGAAGGTCAAAAAAAACTCACTCAAAAGAACATAACAAATCTAAGCTGGACCAATAGTCAAAGTCAACTTGAACTAGATATCTTATCCTCAAGGTTTATACTCTTTCCTTCAATTTATGAACCGTTTGGATTAGCGTTACAAGAAGCTTTAAGCCTTGGATCAATATGTATTTGTCATACTAATAACTCAGGTCACGAGGAGCAAATCACTCATGGTATTAATGGATTTTTGGTAGATATGGAAACTGAAGATTGGATTTCAATTTTTGACGAACTACAGAAGATGGATATTAAGAAGCTTGATGAAATTTCACGAAATGCTATTCAATCAGTAAACTTTGGGGATAAAAAACGTAATCAGATTTTTCATAAATTTATTCAGCAACAAAATTCTGATTTTTCATGTAGTTGATAAATTCTGTAACATCATTTTCTATTTGATCACTTTTCACGTCACGAAACTCTGACTTTAACATTTTAATTAGATCAGCTTCATCAAAATTATTTTTATCATTGATATAATTTATAAGTATCGATGTTACGTTTTCACATTTATAAAAATTTTCCTCTTCACTTTCTAAATCTATTAAATAGCAACTTTTGTCATTATACGTTTTTATAATAATGTTTGATTTGAGTCTCAAGAAGACTCACCACAAACAGAGATATCAAAGTATGGAGAGCCAAAGCAGCCATAAGCCGCAAATGCACTTAAAGTATTTTCTTGAGTTTCGATTGATAGCTCATCATAATTTGGCACAATTTCTTGGGCTAAGTCTTCGAAACTGATCTTTTCAGGTAAACTGAATTTATAATTCTTCATACTTAAAGCCTAACAGATAACAGTTTAATATTTAAGGGAATTCTAATCTTTTCATTAATACTGATTAAGGTATTGAAATAATTAGCCCCTAAGTAGTCGTAAATTTCGTAATTCCTTCATTTCATGCACTAACTGGCTTTAATTATTGGCGATTAAACATCTCAACCCAATTGGATGAAAATTTACTCAGATTTGATGATAGCTAATTACACATGAATTGCGGCAATATTGATCAATATTTTAAAAAGAGGTATTAACCTCTCAATCTCTTGTTAAGTGGAATAGAAATAAACCTTTCTATTAGAAATCCAACCAACCCTGAAAGGACAAAGATAGTAATCAAATAGTACAGGGCATAGATATTTTCGTATCCATTAGATCGGTAATGATCAACAACAAACACCAAAATAATCATATGAGATAGATAGACTTCGTAACAAATTTTTCCAAACCATACTATCGGATAAAGAATTATCCTAAAACCCAACTCAAGTCTAACTGAAGTAATTAAAATGATAGCCATACTAATTGAAATCAATGATTCATAGAGAAAGTATTTTCTTATGAATGATAATGAATCTGAATGCTTAAAACATAGAAGAAGTATTAACGACGATACTCCGAAAAAAACTAAACTATACAGTTTTTTCTTACCTATATTAAGACCATTCGTTAAGAATGCTGTAAGACACCCTAGTGCTATGGAGTCCATATTAGACAAGTAAGACTTCGCCTGCCAAACCGAGAAGCCATCAAGCCTATATCTTGTTATGGGGCCAAGTATAAATACTAAAATTAGAATACTAATAAAGTACTTCTTATTACGAACTTTAAGGCAAAGAAGTGGAAATAAAAGGTAGAAGACCTCTTCAACACTTAGCGACCAGAGTACACCCCACCCACCTGGTAAATACAAAGACTCCGATTCCAAGCAATTTACATGGAAGGTAAAAATAGCAAAGAGAGTTCTAAAAAAACTCAATTCGTCAGGCAGTACATGGCCTTGAATTTTGAATGAATGTAGTAAAGATAAAACGATTACGATAAATAGTAATGCCGGCGCTACTCGAGCAAAACGATATCTAAAAAACTTTCTAACATTAATTTTGTCTAGCGACTTCCATCTTTTAAGAGTCGTATAGGTAATTATAAATCCAGAAATAACGAAGAAGACTCGAAGTCCCTCATAGCCAGAACGATATAATACTTTAAGCCAATAGTTGAATCCCAATGGCTCTCTATAAAGATCAACTAACTGCATAGTGACATCAATATGTGTAAGAACAATGAGAATGATCGAAATTCCTTTTAAAAAGTCTAGAATTTCAAAACGCTTATTATTCGCTAACATAAAATCTCAACACACTGAGTATAATTAATATCTATATATTATACTAACCCTATTGTAGATTTAATAATATTAATTAGTTTAATCAGCTTAGAGCCAGTCGAATTATAGAAGTTTAGACACTCCTTAATTATTCAATAATTATTCGCCGCGAACTCTATTTCACCCCTATATTCTTAATTTTTTGTTAGATGCAAGTGCTTGTCCACTGGAATTATATCGACAATTACGCGTAAGTACTTCAATCTATGTAGGGAAACTTTTTGATACTTCTATTTCGGGACTTTCGCACTTTTTAAGGAACGATATTATAGAAAATCACAAACGTTAGACTTTGAATTTTTTGTTGCGAGGTGATTAAAGATTCGATATTACAAAATCATAACTAAGGCTAGGTAAATAATGATCAATGAAATAATAAATGAAATAAATCCCATTAACGAATCCTTAAGAAATCATTCTCTCTATGAAAAGATAAACACAAAACAAGACTTATGTTTTTTTATGGAAAGACATGTCTTTGCAGTACTAGACTTTATGAGCTTACTCAACGCTTTAAAAAGAAATCTTCTTCCCTCAGATATTCTCTGGACTCCAAGGAAAAACAATGACGTAGCAAGGTTTATTAACGAAATCACTGTTGCAGAAGAGTCTGATGAAAACATTGATGGCACTTACATAAGCCACTTTGAGCTATACCTTGAAGCGATGAAAGAAGTTGGGGCATCTACAAGTTTAATTAATGAATTTGTTCAAGAAGCTAAGGTGCGAGGAGTATCTCAAGCCTTAAAGACACTAGATGTTCCCTTGAGCTCAAGTCATTTTATCTCGAATACTTTTAATCTTATTGAAGAAAATGCCATTCATAAAATTGCAGCTAGTTTCTGCTTTGGACGAGAAAAAAGTATTCCAATTATGTTTCAATCAATACTCGATAAAATTGGCATTAAAGAAAATGATGCCCCTAAATTTCATTACTATATCAAGAGGCATATTGAGATTGATGGTGAAGAACATGGACCAATGTCTGAGAACCTATTAAGTACAATATGCAAGGATAATACAACAAGTTGGACGGAAGCTTTGGAGACAGCTATCTCAGCTCTAAAAGCGAGGGATCACTTTTGGAGTGAAATTGAATCTGAGATGAGTTGATTCATTCAAAACATTGAACTTACGAGCCTTTTGAGTTTGTTCATTGTTTTTCACAGAAAAAAAGTACTTCACGTGTTAGTACTGTATACTGCTGCCAGTTCATAATTTATTGTTCATTAATTTTTTAAAAATCTTATAATACTTTTTTAATATTTACAGATTTGTACATAAAAGACCGGAAGGAAGCGCTTTCTCAATCTTAACTTGATCATCTTTGCATTTAGGAACATAGGAATAATATAGGCTGCCACCATTAATTTTAGATAAAACTGCTTTAGCACCGCTAGTTGAAAATGCGGGACAACCATAGCTTCGTCCCATGAGATCAGAACCTGTCACTTCTTTATTGTTATACCAAGCTCCGTGCATCACTACACCATTAGCTCGTGCCTTATCATTTATACCATCACTTAAACCATCAAGCCTTAATGCATTTACTTTTTTACTCGAATTTAGATAGGGCCAACCTTTTATAACTACTCCCCCCGAATTAGTACGCTCAAGATGTGAAGAATTACTGCCTCTTGATAAGTATAGCTCAGCTGTTTTAAAGAAACCAGGTCTAGTCATATTAGTTCGGCTGCCTTTATATCTACATCGGTCTATATAGCCATCGTGATTGGGATCTCCATATTTTACGCCCCCCCTTGAACCTGAACCATGAGAGACTTTGTATTGACTTAAAGTTAAATTTTCTAAATCAAGGAGATAGAATCTTTTTTTTGATGAACTTTGTGAATAATCAGCAATTGAAATATATCTCTGATTTTTAAACAAACTTTTCTGAGCGAAATAGTAAATTAATGCCTGCTCGAGAGGTTTCTTAGGAACTCCCTTTGAAGAAAAAAACTTAAATGTCTCGCAAATCTTGTTATCTTTTTCATCAAAAGCCTGACAATTATTCGATATGTGTTCAAGGTTTTGAAATTTATTAATTTCACTAGAGACTTCATTCAATTTATCAACAACTTCAATCGATGCTAAAGCGTTTAAAATAAATATGAATTGAATTATGTAGAGCTTCACAATTAATATTTTAGCATAAAGGCATTTCCAATTTTGATATATTTCTTATGAGCAAGATTGGTTAATAATCCTAGCGGAGTAAAACAATCAGTTACCTCAATTAAAGTTATCTTGCAGCAAGCTTACTATAAAGATCTTACTAGTTTGAATTATTAAACATCAGAGTTTCGTAACATATTCGTATAAATAAGTACCGTTTCTCTTTATAAAAAAGATAGTACAAGGTTATTTAAAACTATAAGGATGAATTAGAAATTGATATCTATTTATAGAACTCTACATAGAATTCGACTTTACCAATGGGTTGAACCTTGTGAATCACTTCAGGCTCCACAACACCAAAATAATTAATATTAAGCTCTACTTCTTCACTGGGGTCTGAATCAATTGTGTATAATAAGTTTCCACTTACAATATTGATTATTCCCCAGACTCCTTTTCGGGTATTATGATTGTTTAAAAGACCATGAGGAATATCATTTTCATTAAATGTTTTAGTTTTCTTATATGCTTGTACATTCTCTGGTAGTTTATTCATTTATAAACCTTCTCGACTAAACAGATTGCAGACAATTAACTATACCTCTTCAGACTTTTTTCTAACAATGTAGTAAACAACTAGTCCGGTGATCATTCCTGGAGCAACTTCATAAATTATGCCGGATAGACCTAAGAGCTTCCAAAGAAATGCCATACCAAGTCCAGACAATACAACCGTGATAGCTACTTTCTCCGTCACTTTATGACCTAAACAATAGAGTAGAAGTAATGGTGCAAAAGCTGAAGCTAGAACACTCCATGAAAAGACAACCAGTTCAAAAACATTTGATCCGCCGTAGAGAGCAACAAGTAGTGCAAGAATTGTAACCATACCTGTTGCAATTTTTGTATACATTAGATTATTCTTTTTTCCTGGAAATATATCTCTTGTAAATGCAGCTGAACAACTTAGAACCTGAGAGTCAGCTGTGGACATAGTCGCAGAAAAGAGTCCTGCTAGAACCATACCGATTAAGAACTCTGGAAGTAGTTTTTGACTCATAAGAGGCAAGGCCAACTCAGCATCAAAACTCTCTGCTCCTGGAAGGATTACTCTTGAAATAAGCCCTACTCCGTATATCAATAAAGTAAATACAATATAAAATAAATAATAGTATCTACGTGTTTTATCCATGTTTTTTGAATCATCTAAAGACATGAAACGAATCATAATATGAGGCTGGCCAATGACTCCAAATCCTGCAAAAAACCAACCTAAGATGAAAAAGAAAATTCCAAGCCAGTTATCCATTTCAAGACCAGTTGGTAATACGTTTAAGTACCCCGGAGAGACACTATTTAGACTATCGATTAAATTTGAAACACCACCTACTTCTTGAATTCCATAATAATAGAGAAGTCCAATGGCAAAGATCATGACAAATGATTGGGCGGCATCAGTCCAAATAGAAGCTCTTATTCCACCCGAGAGACAATAAATAAAAACAATGACTGCTCCTAGGATTGCTCCCGTTGCATAGTCCCAGCCAAAAAGAACATGAAGTGCTTTTGATCCAGCCTTAAATTGAGCGGCAGCGTAAATTCCCAAAAAGACAAAGGTAACAATTCCAACTATAATTCTAAGTTTAGTATAGTTCCCTCCATTCCATCTTCCTAAAACACCACCAAAACTTAACAGCTTTTGATTTTCAGTAGTTTCTCTTAATTTTCGGTGAACAAATTTCGAAATAATATAGTCACCCATGATCCAACCCACCATGATCCAAATTGATTGTAATCCTGAAGTATAGGTAAACCCTATGAGTCCGATAAACATATATCCAGAGTTACAAGTCGCAACAGCTGAAAGTGCAGCAAGCCAAGGAGCTACACCTTGCCCAGCAAGAAGATAATCATCGTTGCTCTTTTTACTTTTCAAAACCGAAGAGACTCCAATGAGTATAAAGACAACTAGAAATCCGAGAAAACTGTAAGCAACCATACCCATGAACCATGCTCCTAAAAATAAGTTATTTGTTTATGTAAATAATAGATCACGCCTAAAGTCTTTTAGCAAATATGTACCTTTAGGCTTTACAAAATTGACAAAACTTAAAAGTCTGAAAAGCCGACATAGAAGTCTAGTTCAAGGTTTTCATAAATATTTTTTCTTTTTTTGACTAACGCTGATAGCTTTGTAAATCTAAGGTGTTGTTTAGGAATGCAAATGAAAAATATAGAAATGACTAAAGTATTAGAAGATATAATTTAAAGTGGGCCTTATCAAATACGCTTTCCAGAAGGCGATGTTTGAAAACAATACCAGGGTTGGTGTGAAGTAAAGATCAACGAGAAGTGGGAAGAAGTCCGCTTTCATGACTACACTGATATCTATAAGATTCCAGGTTTATACGAAACTATTTGTTATAGAACTTTAGGAACTAACTCTCCCTATAGAATGTGTGAGTTTTTAGATTAAGTAATGAAGAAAAAAAATGGTCTCAGCAAAAGACTTAAGAGTCCTAGATTTTAGTGCCGATAATTGTATAAGAAGAGAAGCTCTTTACTACGTGGGTATTGTTGCAACCAAACACAAAGATCTCTACTTAGAGGATTTATAATGATAACATTAAAATATTAATTTTATATTTGAAGATGCTATGTTAGAAAATAAAATGTCATAACGACTTAGACAGCGAGAATTATAATGAAACAAAAAATTCCTTTTATCTTGGCCCTTCTTGGTATGGTTGGTGGAGTATCAATCTCTATTCTTTTTGGAATTAACGAATCAATATTTAAAGACAAAATAACAAGTGATCTTAAGTTGAATAAAAAGATTATGAGTATTGTAAATACAACAGAGAGAGAATCAAAAATAGATAAAGAAGAAAGTAAGGTATGGAGGTACTACCAAAGGTTTCATTTTCATTCTACTGGAATTAGTGCCATGACACTTAGTGCTTTAATTCTACTCACTTTTTCAATGGCACCATCAATATTTAAACTTATAGCCTCATACATGATTTCTGCAGGCGGATTTCTCTATCCATTTGTTTGGCTTTTTGCAGCTCTTTACGGCCCGATTATGGGGCGTTCAGAGGCCAAGGAATCGTTTGCTATATTTGGGTATATGGGAGGTCTCTTTCTATTAGGTCTGTTTTTCGCTCTAACTATTCTCATACGCTACCCTGTCAAGTTTCTTCATGAAAATAAAGACTAAATATTGATGAGGGTCAAGGTTTTAAAATTTTAAGGGAGACTTTACGGCCCTCTCAACTAAAGAAAAAAGAGGTCTTAAAGGTTTTATTGAAATTGACTGTACAACTTTTCACTCAGCAGCTGGGCTGGGTGAAATCATGTATCAAAAGACAGGACTAGCAAAACCTTATTAAACTTCAGATAAAGGGCAATTCACTATAACTGAAAAGAAAAGTGAGACTCATAAATTTAAAGTCCCAATCCTTAGAAATATTACAAAGACGGGGCCATGCTTTCATGACGGTTCAGTTAAGACTTTAGGGAAAACTCTATCTTTAAAGCCAGATCACCAAATTGGTAAATGCTAACAAAGAATGAAAGAAATGACCTTATGGCATTTAGTCTAGAAGCTAAAAAATTAGAATATGCATCAGAGGACTAAAAGTAATCAATAAGTTACTTACAGACATAGTCGTTGGTATATCTCATAACCAACGACAGCATCTGAAGCAGCATAGCTTATTTGCTCTGGAGTCAACTCTTGGCGATTCCAATTTGAAATTTTTGCTTTCTTAGATAACTTCGCTCCAAGAAAAATGGCCGTTAGAGCTCTCAGTCCAAAGTTCTGAATATTTTTTTCTTTTGCTACTGTTGCGAGATCAATAAAGTTGCTTTCATTTAATGAGAACATCTTTTGTAAACCTTTAACATCATCTCTAATGGCGACTCCAGTTTTGATGACACTTGGATCTTCTAAAATATCAACAAGCTCTTTAATCATTTTGAATTTATTTAGTCTAAAAAGATAAGCATCTGTAGCTGTAGCGAGTTGGAGAAGAGAGATATCATAACTCTCCCCTTTTTTGAACGCTGCTCTAGTTTCAGTATCAAAGCCCAGGATAGTTTCATCCTTGAGGGCCAATGCCGCTTTAAGAGCTCCCTCTTGGGTTTCTATAAGGTGAGTGTCACCACTGAACTCGTATCGAGGAAGTTGATTGATTTCATCTTTTGTAATTGATAGTTTATAGTCCATTATTAATTAAGACATTTTATTTGTTAAAAGAAAACTGATAATTTATGACTCTTCAATTTACAAAAATACTTTAACAAGTACTCCCAAAGTCATACAAAAACCTAAGATTGTAAACAACCCACATTTAAACTTAAACTGCATAGTAAGAGCTACTAAACATATAGCTGAAGCAAAGTAATCAACAGAGGACAAGATAGGATATTCAAAATCAAAGAATGTATTTTTAAATACGCCTGACTCTTGAAATAAGGCTTTCAACACAAACCAAAGTGAAAGGTTAAATATAACACCAACAACTGAAGCAGTAATTGCAGATAGTGCGTCTGAAAATATCTTTTTTCCTCTAATAAATTCTATATATGGAGCGAGTGTGAAGATAAATAAAAAGCAGGGAGCAAAAGTCATCCATGTTGTTAAAACGGATCCAATGAAAGCACTAACAAGAGGGTTCATTAGTCCTGGAAGTCTATAGGCTCCCATAAAGCCTACGTATTGAACCACTTGTATTAATGGGCCAGGAGTACTTTCAGCCAAAGCTAATCCGTCTAACATTTCACTGCCTTGAAGCCAGCCATAAACTTCAACACCTTGCTGAGCAACGTAACTTAACGCGGCATATGCTCCACCAAAAGTAACAAGTGACATTTTACTGAAAAATAAGTTCAACGTGTGAAAGGTCGACTCTGTCCCAAACAAAAAGATGACTAAAATTATTGGAGTAATCCATACAATGAGCCATGTTAAAAATGTCTTTAAAGTAGAGAAAATAGGAGGCATCTCTAGCTCGTTAGTATCAAAGTTGTCTTTATGATTAGATACCTTTCCATATAAAACACCCAAAATACCTGACCCCACAACAACTATTGGAAAAGGAAGATTCATAAAGAAAAGCGCAAAGAAGGCAAATGAAGCCAGAGACCAGTAGAAAGTATTTCTCAATGATTTTTTAGAAATTCGATATAAAGCGGAAAGTACAATTGCAATAATTGCGGGTTTAACTCCGTAAAAGAGCCCTTGAACAATACTTAAGTCGTTAAAAAGTACGTATACATAGGATAGAGCAAGGATAGATACAAAACCGGGTAAAATAAAGAGACCACCAGCTATTAATCCTCCCTTCCACTTGCTCATTAGCCAGCCCATATAGGTCGCCAGCTGCTGGGCTTCTGGTCCGGGGAGAAGCATACAAAAATTGAGTGCGTGAAGAAATCTTTCTTCAGAGATAAGTTTTTTATCTTCAACAACTAATTTATGAATAACAGCGATCTGTCCTGCTGGTCCACCAAAACTGTTGGCTGCAACATAGCCCCAAATTTTAAAAAGATCTTTTGTCTTTATATCACTCATAAATAGCCTTTAAAAATTTAACATAAAATAGCCATATATTGATTCGAAACTGTTATCTCCAATATCCTTAGCATTCTTTGTGCTCTTGTGAGCAATACCAAATCGAGTTGCCTCAAGACGTTGGTAGAAATTAATACCTACAGTGGTGATTGTTTGAATAGCACTATCAGCATCTTTATTTTTATCGAAGTTTTCATAGATTATATATGGTGCCCACTTACCAAATACGTATTCGAGCTGAGTGTAATATCCACTTGATTCTCCAACAATATCCTCTTTATTTAGAGCTTCCAGATCGATGAGATCTCCTGAGAATTCAAAATATTCAGCAAGGAGTCTGAAGTTTTTGTATGAATAAGATAGATCAAGATTTGTTAATTTTCGATTGAATGAAAACTCTTGAAGGCCTGTTGAGTTGTTAGAATTATCAACATTTATTTTATCATTCGCAAAGAAACCTAAACCCAAAGAGAAAGTATCATACAGTCCGTAAAATGTGTCCTGAGCTTTATTCTTTTTAGCATCTCCGATAAAAAAATATCTAATTTTAGATCCATAAGTTAGTTTTTGATAATTAACTTCTGATATCTTGTCACCGCTCAGCGCACTCAAATTTTCAGAGTTTACTCCATCAGAAATAACAATTTGATATGCGAGGTTTTCAATATTTCCATTTATTTGAGCATTTACTGCTCGTCTATTATGAACAACGAAGTCGGAGGCGTGCTCGGAGACTTCTGCACGTTGAGGGTTAAAGAGATTCTTAGAGCTCGACGTTTGAGAGTAAGAGACATCTACTTTTGCTCTAAATAATTTTATATTATTAATTGTGTTTTTATTGAGATCAATTTTCCAATAGGCATCTCCAATATTGAAAGTCTTTTCACCATCATCCCCACTATTGGCTCCATCATTACGAATATCATAAACAAATGTATGTCCTGCCCAAGGCTTGTACTCTAAGTTTAATCGAGTTCTTCTTAAATAGAAATCTTGGGCTTCTGTTTCGCTGTCTTGAACTAAAATGGCCTGAAGTCTTCCACCAATTTTTACTTTTTTGGTCTCGTTTTCAATTGTAGTCCCCCAGCCATATTCTTGAGCATAGGCCTGTGGAGTATAGAAAAGAACAATAAATAATAGAATGCATGTCTGAAGTAACATATTTGCTCACCGTGAAATTAGTTTGTAAAAGATTAGTAATTTCTAACATCAAAATAGAGAAAATAAAAGAGGCGAACCTATAAATAGATAATAGGTATGAAGTGAGAAGCCTTAAATATGTGAACTTCTCACTGGATCTATAAGCCTGGACAAGAATCAAGGCCATATTTCAATTAAGGAAAGATTCCACTTTCTTCATAACTAAGAGATATTTTCTTTATAGCGCAAATGAATGCAGCAGTTCTGAGATCGATTTCGTACTTATGTTCTTTAGTTATTGAAAGAAGGTCATGTAGCGCAGTGATCATTGTTTCTTCAAGTCCAGAAGCAACCAATGAAGCTTCATCACCTTTAGTAGAGAATTTCTCAATGATACTCTTATCAACTTTCTTACCCGTTATCTCAGAGACCATATTGACGATGTTTTTATAACTAGTTTGATCATTTCGACTTTCTATCCTTCCAAATCTAATATGTGATAAGTTTTTAATCCACTCAAAATACGAAACAGTTACCCCTCCTGCATTTAAGTAAATATCTGGAATAACTACTACTCCTTTTTCAAAAAGCTTCTGACTTGCATCAAAAGTTACAGGTCCGTTTGCAGCCTCAGCAATAATTGGAGCTTTAACATCGTTATAATTTTCTGCGGTGATTTGTGACTCTAATGCCGCTGGAATAAGAATATCACATTCATAAGAGAAGATTTTATTAGTATCAGTCGAAAAGGTTCCACCTTTATAACTTTCAAAAGACTTATTTTCTTTACGATGTGCTAGTAATTCAACAATATTTAGTCCTTCGGGATTTTCAATGATTCCTTCGTACTCAGAAATTGCAACAATTTTAGCTCCCATCTGTTCTAAGTAAAAAGCACTGTGATAGCCAACATTTCCAAAACCTTGAACTGCAACTTTCTTACCACTAATTCCAATGGGTAAACCTAGTTTACCTAGATATTCTTCAGACTCACAAAATTCGCGTAGTCCAAAAGCGACTCCCATACCAGTTGCTTCATTTATGCCTCTAATTCCACCTTGTGATACAGGCTTTCCAGTAACACATCCTAATCCATTGATGTCGTTTGATAGTGATCTAAATGTATCTGCTATCCATGCCATCTCTCTAGCACCAGATCCATAATCAGGCGCCGGAACATCTATACCTGGGCCAATAAAGTTTCTATTATATAGTTCGAAAGTAAGTCTTCTAGTTATGCGTTCCAACTCTGCTACTGAGTATTCTTTAGTATTAATTTTAACTGCACCTTTTGCTCCACCAAATGGAACATCCACAACTGCACACTTGTAACTCATTAGTGCAGCGAGTGCTTTTACTTCGTCTTCATTTGCAATTGCTGCATAACGAATCCCGCCCTTACAAGGAGCTCGGTGGTAACTATGTTGTGCTCTCCACGCTTGAATCACTTCAACGGATCCATCATCTCGTTTGACTGGAAAATTAAAGCTTATAATTGTATTGGTTGCTTTTATTTGATTTAGGATATCTTTTGATGTGTTTAAATATTTTGCAGCAACATCAAAGTTTAGTTCTACTTGTTTAAAAAAATCTTGTTTCATATCTACAACCATATTTGAGAACAACATAATTATTGTCGGTATATAGATACTATTTTTTTTAAAGAGAGAAAAGTATATTAATATTTAATCAAAATCTCGGATAACGAACAAACTTATTCCTCACCAAGTTATTGATATAGCGGAAGAAAATATTATTAATACTCACTGCAAAAAAAGTGATAGGCCGACATGAGAGTGAAACATATAGTTTATTCCTAAGTGTTAATGGGGCATTTTTAAAATACAACTTTTTACATTCCTCTTAGTTTAAGTAATTCTTGATACTCATTCACAACTACATCAGTAGACTTTTCTTGCTCTACTTCGTTTTGCAGTTGATTAAAACCTTGTTTTAGCCCTCTTTTAACAATATCTTCTAAGCCATCAAAGTTAGGCTTATCGATAAAGTCAAAAGCTCCATATTTTACAGTTTCCATCATAAGTTCATTATTCCCATGGGCAGTAAAGAAAACGAAAGGGATATTGTTACCCGACTCACGAACCTTCTTAATTAACTCAATGCCATCCATTACAGGCATATTAATATCGCTAATTACACATATGATTGTCTCCCTCTCAATAATGTCAAAAGCTTCAGCGCCATTAAGAGCGGTAAATACTTCATCGCCCAAGCCTTCCAAGAGGTATTTTAGGTTTTCACAAATAAATTCTTCATCATCAACGATTAAAATATTTCTCTTCATGTTATCTTCCCCTATCAGAGCTTTGAATATGTTGATTTTTTTGGTGCGTAAATCTCATCTGTTTTACTACCTTCAACCTCTACATTTTTTTGTTTATCTTTATCAGTTACTTGTATATTTTCAGTTGTAACCTTCGGTTTTTCTACGTGAGCAAGTAAAGAGTTGACTATTTCCTCAGTCAGCTCTTTTGGAACTTTAAATATGAATTGATTCACTAGTCTTCTCAATAATTCTCTTTGATGAGAATCAATACCGTGAAGCACTCCAACGTAATGATACTTATCTTTAACTTGGCTATTTTCTGTAATGGTTAAAAGCGCTTTTACAGGTAGATCTATACTGAGAACTGTAAAAAGTGGAAAGTACATTGATGAACTAAACACAATTTCATGCTCTGTAAGAGAAAGTAATATGACCTGTGATTCAACAAATACAAGCTTCTGCTTATCGTCTCGTGAAAACTCAAAGTCTGCTTGGTCGCCACTATCTTTGCTCAATGAAAGACGACTCACAAAATCCTTATAAAGAGGTACTTCAAGAGGATTATTTGTCGCAATAATTGACTCGTACTTGAACATCTTTCTAAGTGCTGTACTTGAAGATAGCGAATTCAAGGCCACGACAATACAACTATCATCTAATTTCACGAGTTCGTTAATTAAAACTTGAAAGACGTCATATGTGAAAACTGAATCATCTATATCGAAAAATAAAACTCTTGGACAAACTCCAGAGAAGATATCTTCAAAGTTTTCATGCTCACCGACACAATCATATACATAGCACTTAATATTATCTATCTGACAACCAACTTGATCTAAAAGAAATGAAGTATTTTTACTAAAAACTATTATATTACTACTTTTATGGAGAATCTCGTTATTATTGTCTAACCAAGTTTCAACACTGTCTTTTTGTAGGTAACGGTCTGTGTCCTCTTCCCAAACTCCAGGGTATGGGTACTCAAGAGTATAGTAATGGAATAACGGATAATGACAGGCCCCCTGAAAATAGTGAGTGATCTCGTATTTTTCGTCACCTTGATAATCAAATAGTTCAATATTGAGAGCTAACTTTTTTTCATTACCATTATCTCCCCAGCTGACATCCGTTTCAATACTAATACTGTCTGCTGAGATCTTATCAATACATCCCATACTACTAATGGTTAGAGGAAGTTTGAGATCTCTCGCTTTGGAAAAATGTTGCTTTATTTTCAGCTTAGAGTAAATCAAAGAGAAAGCCTCTATGATCACTAACTGCTCTTCGGCTCCTTTGACTAAAAAAAATGAAATCCCTTCAACTAGTCCCATCTTATTGTCGTGACAATCTTTTGAATTCGCAAACAATCCAATGAACATTATTGATTTTAAATATTTACTTCTTTTTATTTGACGAATTTCACTTCGGATTTTTAATTGATTAAGTTTTGGATCAGTAAAGTCTATGAAAATAATTGAAGGTTCCGCATCACTCAAAAGGGAACTCAGAGGAACTTCTTGATGATCAAGCGTTATTACCTTTAAAGATTTATTATCTAGAGAGGAAGTCACGCTTGAGAGTTCATTGAAGAAATCAACATCCCATCCATAGTAAATAATTGGAGCTTGCTTAAGTTTCATTTCTTTCCAATAAAGCTCATAATAAGAGCTTTCATAATTTCTGGGTCTCTGCAGCGAACCTCTTCTCTGTCTCGAACAAATTTCTTAAGCGCAGCCAAAGGATCTAATTTATGATCAGAAATTATATGTGCATAGCGATCAGCGACATTTACAATTTTAGCAAGTGGATAGATTCTTATACCCGTCAGAGAGTTAGGAAATCCAGATCCATCAACGAGTTCATGATGCTGGTATATTACTTGTTTAACTGGCTCTTTTATTTGAGGAAAACTTTGCAGTATTTCCAATCCAACCAATGGATGAGACTCGTAACTCTTTAACTGCTCTGGGTTCATTTCACTAGGTCTCATCAGTTTCAATTCATCACCAAGTTTTAATTTCCCTATATCGTGAAGAATTGCTGCAAGACCTACAATTTGTGACGTTCTCTCACTTCCCCACTCGAGGTTTTGACAAATTAAAACGGCAAAAAATGATACTAAAAATGCATGTTCATATGCTTCGGGGTCAAAGTCTTTAAAATCTTTAAGTAGTTTTGTTAAGCCTGTGTCGGCCCCAATATTAGCGTGCATACTTTTACATAGATTTTGTGTTTCACCAACAAGTCTAGGATTGATGCCTTCGGTGACAATAGACTCAAATATTTTTTCAGAGGTGACCTTGATCAAGTCGAGTTTTTTAGCAGAACCCATTGTTTTACTGCTAAGCGCTTTGGAGAGCACTTTATTCATAAAGTTTATATAGGTTGCTCTCTCATGTGTCTTAAAATAGAGGAACTGAACAGATTCTTTCTTGTATTTCTCAATTCGCTCAGCATCAAAAAAGTCGCCCTTTTGAAAAATTTTGATATATTTGTCACGCTTAAGCCTGATATAAATATCGAAAATTGTAACGCCTCCCATATGGAGTTCATTTATGACAAGACGAGTAAATTTTTTATCAGCTTCAGTAACTTCTTCCTCTTCTGATATCTTATTGCTTTTTGTAACACTTTTCCAAAGATCTGAATGACAAATATCACATATAGTCTTAGTGGCCCTTGCAAGGCCTGTAGTACCTATAAAAACATCACTAATACCAAGCGTTCTCAAATCTTTCTTTGTAAAATCAAAATCTTCAAACACTTCTTTCGTTGGAAAATATAGAAATATACCAAGGCTTGGTTTTACACATTTTATATATCGAACAACTTCTATAAAGGAGTAGTTCTGTACAGTTACATCTAGAAGTACGCTAAAAAATGGTTCATCATATATCGCTTTTTGAGCTTCTTTACCAGTTTTAACAACCGAAAAAGTGTACCCAGTTTCAATTATTTGGCCACCAACATTCTCTTCCAAGACTTTGTCTGGAGATACTAATAAAATTTTTGAATTCAAAATATCTCCTTAAAAGTTTATGATCATGGCTCATCTTGATGTATATTTATCTTATGTTAAATCTAAAAAAATATTCTATAAATCAAAATATCAAAGAGATTAGTTTCTTACTGCCAATCTTTTGCTACTTCCTCTTTTTCTCTGGAATTATTTTTACTCCAATATACTTATGGTACCTTAAAATTTATCCCGTAGCTATTTGTCTTGTCACTGCGATTACAACTGTTCCATTAATTCTCTTAATTAATAAGCAATCTAAAACTAAAATACTACCATCCAATCTTTTAGTCTTTGTATATTATATTGCACTTTTTTATATATCTTCTGTCACAGGAGATTTATCTTCTGCAGCATCTTTTTGGCTTCTTTCAATACCACTAGTTGCTAATCTAATTCTACCACCACTTTATTCTTTTAGTTGGCTAATTCTCACTTTAGTTGGCTGTATGTACCTTTATTATTTTCCAGCTCAAGATACTTTCTCCCTAACTGGTAGTAAGCTTGAAATTGTTCGTATTTTCACAATTCTTTTCGCTATTGGTCTTGTCTATATTTTAACTCTTATACAAAAGCTTAAAATTGATGAGCTTAGTTCATTAGCCCTAAAAGCAGAACTCGAAAGTCAAAAACTAAGCCTATACGAGAATAACCTCAATGAAGCTATCGACCTCGCTCATAAAATTAATAATCCTCTTACCGCAATTTTACTTCTCTCTAAGCGCCTTCAAAAAACTTGTGATGGCTCTCAGACTGTTCACCTCAAAGCGATAGAGGCAGAAGCATTAAGAGCTTCCACAAAGGCTCGTTCCCTAGTTAAACTTTCTGAAAAAAAGCTTATTCAAGACGATCAGTTAAACTCATAGTCTTTATAATTCATTATCTTTCAAACATTCTTTATTAAGCATTACACGTAAACTCATCTCTCTTTTGTTTCGAAAGAGTTATCAAGAAAGATGCACCACCTAACTTAGAATCCACAAGTTCGAGTGTTCCACCCATCCCTTGAATTATTTCATTTGATAAACTTAAACCTATACCGGTTCCTTGATTGTGACTTTTGGTGGTAAAAAACTTCTCAAAAATTTGCTCTCTATTTTCCGGAGAAATCCCAGTTCCCGAATCATCGATTCGTATAAATATATCTCCATCTTCTCCATAGGTAGTTATTCGAACAGTCTTTTCTGATGTTTCTTTCACTGCAAATATGGCATTAGTCATTAGGTTAATTAGTACTTGGCTCATCTGTGTTGAGTTACATTCATAATTAATAGATGGGCTCAACTCTAACTCAATCGTTGCCTTAGATTTACTTGTAAGGCTTTCTATTAATTCGAAGTTTTCTTTTATGGCGTCATTTATGTCGATTAATTTACTATTTTCATTCCCAGCTGAATGCAAGTAATTCCTCATATTATTAACTAAAGAACTTATTCGATTTAAACCGGTACCAAGAAGCTCTATATTTCGGAGTGTTTTATCATTGAGTTCGGTTTCTTTAAGGTTTAATTTTGAAAGAGTAAGACTACTCATGCATACTGTTAATGGATTATTAATTTCGTGACCTAACTCGGCACTAAGTTCTCCAAGTTGAGCAAGTCTTGTGGATAAGTCTGCAATTCGACGCTGTTCTATGAGTAATTCATCTTTTTCAATGATACTTGTAACATCAATATTAGCTCCGAGCATCCGAGCAGGATTACCATTTTTATCACTTATAACTTTACCCGTTCCATGAATTGTTTTGATCTTACCAGCTGAAGATTTAATCCTGAAGTATAGATTATATTCAGCTTTATTATCAAGTGCACTCTGAAGAGCTTGTGCTGTAGCTTCCTTATCTTCATCTACAATACTATTAACCCATAAACGGTAAAGGTCTGTTGATTTATATTCTTCAATTTCATATAGCTCAAGCATCTTTTCATCCCAAAAAAGGTTATTCTCTTTTATATTCCAGTCCCAGAATCCTGTTTGAGAACAAGAAAGAGCAAAACGAGAACGTTCTTGAGCTTGATTTTCTGAAGTTATATCTTTTATAGCTCCGCTAAACCCTGAGATGCTGTCAAATTCTTTACCTTGAATAGCCCTTACTTTAAGTCTGATTACTTTTGTTTTCCCAAGTTCTGTCGTTATTGAAAAGCTTTCTTCAAAAAACTCCTTTGGTTTTAAGTCCTTTAGTTTTTCTTTAATCTCTTCACTGCATTCTTTTCCAAAGAAAACTGAATCAAAAAGTAAATTAAAATCTAGTTCAGTATTTGAGTCAAAAATTTTTTTAATTTCTGAACTGATACTTATATTTTTATTTTCTATGTCATAATAAAAGCCACCGACAGACTCTAGGTTTTGGATCTCGGCTAAAATAATATTACTTGGAAGTTTGTTATATTGAGATAGATTGATGACATAGCAGCCATTAACGTACGTAAAAGATAGGAGTTGATCTACTGAATGACCTTCGATATTTAATTTTAAAATTTCTGAAAAATTTTTATTTTTTTTATCCTTAGATTTTATTAAGTTTTCCTCAAACATTGATTTTAAAGAAGGAACTATAACATCTAAGATACTTTTATCTA
>Ga0307971_1000055_pt1 | contig 61924 bp, 64 predicted proteins | sample OrgLakmetagen714_FD_201820 | JGI IMG/M metagenome (GOLD analysis project Ga0307971, IMG submission 201820) | Saline water microbial communities from Organic Lake, Antarctica - #714 | ecosystem: Environmental > Aquatic > Non-marine Saline and Alkaline > Saline | place: Antarctica: Organic Lake... | reverse complement strand
CTCATCAACCTAATGGTTTTAATTCAAACCTTGTAAATAATTTCTTTGTCTTAATGACTGTAAAGTGAAATTGAGTATTTCTCGAGCGAGATTGTAATTTTGATATTAGTGTCAATAGTTTGGTCGATTTCGAAGTTTTCTAATCTAATTGCACTTAATAATCACGAATGCCTGACTTAAAATATAAATAGAAATAAGTCAAACCTAAAAACGTATACTTAGGGTGTAAATTAAGATCTACCAGTTCTCTCGTTGATTCATATGAAAGTAATCTAAGTATAAAGATTAAATATATTTCAGGCTATGTTTAAGATCGCTTCAAGATATCTATTGTTTTTAAGACATGAGTTGTAAATTATTCTAATGCCTATCGTTAAATGTCTTTTGGTGATACTTATCTAACATTAACAACTCAAAGGCTTATATTATGAAAAAGATTTTACTTCTTTCACTACTACTAATTAGCTCATACACGTTTGCTAATCAACCTTGCACAATCCATATAGATGCAAAGGACTTCAGTTCAATTCAAGTGTCTAGAGTGGCTAATCTTTTAAAAGATTTAAACTATAAAGTTGTAAGCAAGTCTGAGAGAGCAAATTATAAAGTAGTACTCGAAAAAAAGAGATACTTTAACCCATACGGGTACCCTCACTTTTTTATGAGACAAATAAGTTTAGATTTTTTTGGTAATGGCGTTAAGTTATATGAAACATATTCTAGTGACGGATTCCCTGTCTATCGAGCTTTAGGTCAAGTATTAGATGACCTTGAAGTTAATGAGAATTTTTGTTCAAAATACTAATAACAGAAAATACATATAAAAAAAGCCATCATTCGATGGCTTTTTAATTAACTTAAATTTTTAAAGTTCTAAAGATCAACAACACTTTCAAAACCAATGGTCTTCATGTCGGAAAACTTAGTTTTTCTGTCGATATGCCCATCTTCAGAATACTCTTCTTTTGTCATAGCACTCAAATCTCTTCTGTGTTTAATACTTCCAAATTGTTCTCTTTCTTTTTCTTCCTGACACCCGATACAAAGACAAGCCGTTGGACGGGCCATTAATCGTTTTTGAGAAATATCAGATCCACAATCATCGCATAGGCCATATTCCCCACTTAAGATTTTTTGCTTAGCTGCCTCTACCTTTTTTAAAAATAAAATATTTCTTTGATCTAATCTTTCACTTAATTGTGTTTCTTTTTGCGCTGTAACGATATCTACCTCATCACCTTTGATGGGTCCGTTAGTTGGTGCAAAGACACTTGCTAATTTTTGAGCTGATGTTGAATGACCATTTTTGTGTGTAAGAATGTCGTTAAAAAGATTCATGAATTTCTGTGTGTTTAATTTGTTCATCCTAAACTCCTTGCTGTTTTAACCGTGAACTTCATTTTTTAAAATTGATTGAAAGTCTTTTTTGAATCATCCTTAATCCAATTTCGAAAAATCCTTCTTCGAAACCCTTTCTTCCATTCTTTTTTGGCTTCTTGCCGTATTCCCTATAAGTAACAATCCTTGTCGCTTACACTTATATATAGAGCAAGGTCTGTGCCAACTCTTAATTGTCGTATTAATAAGTACTTAGATGAATTTTGTTATAGATAACGCGAGGTGCACTTTGGGAAGAGGCCACAATGTCCGGGCCAAATAGACACTTAATGTAATGGGTTGTCAGATTTAGAGCTATTATCAATAGCTTGGAGGTACTTGCTTTTGAGACATTAAATTAGGCTCAATATATAGAGATATTTGAAGGTGATCTTTTTATTTATGGATATTTCTATACGTACTCGTCGCCTTCTTTAGAAAGTACAAGTGTCCCGTCGTTAACTTTTTTCTGAATTATCTCGATCACTTTAGTTTGAGCTTCTTCAACTTCAGACACCTTACGAGGTTTCCCTTTTAGACCGTCTTCTATATCAAGCTTAATACCAGTTGATACCATGGATAAGATTTTATCAACTACTTCTTTGTCTGTAGTCCTAAGAGCTAGTCCAAACATTTCTAAATCTATATCTCTAAGTAGACCTACTAGTTGAGGTGCAGAGCAGAACCTTAGATCTTCTAACTGAATCATTCCCTCTGAAAGAAGATCGGCCATCATTGGGTCTTTAGATCTAATATTTTCAATTAGTTTTTTCGCTTCACTAACTGAGAGTATTTTAAGCATTGCAATTGCTTCGTCCATTCCACCTTTAAACATACTATCTCCTAGAGTTTAATCTCTGATCATCTTGGCTTAAATGATTTTTCACGTAATCTTCAATTCCCTCTTCTAGTGAGTGAAATTTAAAGTCAGAAAAAATAGCATTTATTTTAGCCATTTTTGCCTCAGTAAAATACTGGTACTGACCTTTAAGTGCTTCAGGCATTTCAATATATTCAATTTTCTCTTCTTTATTCATGGCCTTAAATGTTGCAATCACTAGGTCCTTAAAGCTTCTGGCCTTTCCTGTTCCCAAGTTTACTATACCACTTTTTCCACCGTGATCTTCACTCATTAATCTAACCATCGCATTCACGACATCTTTAACGTACACAAAGTCACGAAGCTGACCGCCATCTTCGTAGTTATCGTTATATGATTTAAAAAGCTTCATTGAACTCGACTCACCAATTTGATTGTAGGCTTGAGCTACAACTGATTTCATATTTCCTTTATGATATTCATTTGGTCCGTACACATTAAAGAACTTAACACCATACCACTTAGGAGGTGTGTCTGTTTGACGGATGGCCCACTCGTCTACTAATTGCTTCGAATAACCATAAGCATTTAGTGGCATAAGTTTTTCAACTGTGTCGTGTGTATCATTGTAACCGTTTTCTCCAGCACCATAAGTTGCAGCACTTGAGGCGTATACTAACGGGACGTTAAATTCAGTACAAACAGAGAATAGAATCTTTGAATAATCAACGTTGTTATACATTAGATAATCCATATCTTTTTCAGTCGTAGATGAACATGCGCCCATGTGATAAACGGCCTTGATTTCTGTTTCATCAAATACAGAGTAGAGTACATCGCTTTGAATAAACTCATCGGCGTGGATATATTCGCTATAATATAATCCTCGAAGATTTAGCCATTTATCATCATCTTCAAATCTATCTACACATATAATATCTGTAATACCTTGGTCATTGAGATGCTTAACAATACAACTTCCTATAAATCCTGCGGCTCCGGTAACTATAATCATATGAATTCCTCTTGTTTTTAAAAGTTTTCAGTAATTTATCATGGAATAAAGGCTTTAAAAACACCCTATTTTTCTGTAATATTGGCTCAAATAATAAACTTATGACAAAGGGCGCACAAATGCTTAAGGATGGTTGGTTTTACGAGAAGTCTTTTTTCAATACTTTTTCTATGGGTTGGAAAGTTAAAAAGGTATTGCACTCTGAACAGTCTGAATTTCAAAAGATTGATGTTGTTGACACACATGCAGTTGGAAAATTACTTCTGCTCGATGGAAAGACGATGGTCAGTAATCTTGATGAATTTGTGTATCACGAAGTTATGGCCCATATCCCCTTTATGGTTTCTAGAAACTGTAAAAAAGTTTTAATCATCGGTGGCGGAGATGGTGGTGTTGTCAGAGAATTTGCAAAGCACGAATGTATAGAACAAATTGATCTTGTTGAAATTGACGAAAGAGTAATTGCTGTCAGTCGAGAATTTTTTCCAGAATGTACAAGTGCCCTGGATGATAAAAGAGTAAATATTCTACCTCGTGATGGATTCGCTTTTATTAAGCAAAAGAGTAATGAATACGACGTTATTATTATTGACTCAACTGACCCTGAAGACTTCGCCTCAGGTCTATTCACTGAAGAGTTCTATACTGATGTCTTTAATGCCCTAACTGATGAAGGGATTATGATGAATCAAACTGAAAACCCTTTTCTTGATGAATGGGATATTAAGAAGATTTATAGAAACATGAGAAAGTCATTCCCATTCGTTCAATCTTTCACGGCTCCAATGAGCATTTATCCTGGAGTCTTTTGGACATTTGGCTTTTCATCTAAAAAACATATGGGAACTAATATTAATAGAGATAAGGTTCAAAAAATGCACGGACTTGAGAGATCACTTAAATGGTATAATATGGACTGGCATCGCGGAGCCTTTGCTATTAGTAATTTTCACAAGAAAAAAATAGGTTTATAAAATGAAAAAAATCAAAGATCTAGAAGAAATGGAGATGAGTAAGTGTTTTATCGGAGCCTCTTACTCCGAGGCCATTTATAAAAATGCCACTCATATAATGGGCTTTTGCTTTGATGGAACAACTTCATTCAGACCAGGAGCGAGATTTGGTCCCGATGCCATTAGAGATGCGTCTTTTGGCCTTGAAACCTACTCTCCATACCTTGACTCTGATATTGAAGAATATTCTATCAATGATTGTGGTAATCTTCCGATTTATCCCAGTAAGTGGAGAATGACCAATGACTACTTCCACGGAGTAACAAAGGATCTAAATCTTAAAAAAGATAATATTAAGTTTCTCATCCTAGGCGGAGAACACTCTGTTTCATACGGACCTATTCGTTTGGCACTTGATAACTATGATGATCTTTGCCTAATTCATCTTGATGCTCATACTGACCTTAGAGATGGATACTTAGAGGAGAAATTCTCACATGCCTCTATTATAAGAAGAGTCTATGATCACTTCACTAATAAAAATACACTTATCCAATACGGAATTAGATCTGGTCAAAAAGAAGAATTTGAGTTTATGCAAAAACATAATACTCAAGCGAAAAGTCTTGCTGAATGTTTGAAGAGAATTGAAGACTTACCTTCTGACAGACCTGTTTACCTAACTCTAGACTTGGATTATTTTGATCCCGCGTTTCTTCCTGGAACAGGAACCCCAGAAGCCGGTGGAGAAAATTTCCATAGCTTCATTAGTATTATAAAGCTTCTAAAGAAGAAAAATTTGGTCGGTGCTGATGTTGTTGAACTCGCTCCACTGATTGACTCTACAGGGAACTCAAGTGCATTTGCTTCAAAGGTTGTAAGAGAAGTTCTAATAGCTCTTCAAAAGTAGATCTATTTCTCAGAAGCAAGTTCTCGATTTAGTTTGGACTCAATTAATAGCTCTTTTCTTTTCAAAAGGTATTTATACTTTTTGCTTTTCAAATAATTTGAAGCTGTCTTCTCTTTTGAGTTTTTAAAAAGTGGATTAGCCCCTGCTTCTAAAAGTATTGCCATCGCCGGCATACAATTTGATTTAGCCGAATAGATAAGCGCAGTATTTCCTCTAGGGTCTTTAGCATTCAAATTAATATTTTTAGAAACTAAATAATCAATAGCTTCAGGTTTACAATTAATTGCTGCTAAGTGAAGACCTGATAATTGATTTTTTTCAGTTTTTACATCCATAGCTTCTGGAAGCTTTCTTACTACATATTCAATCATTTCAATACTACCGGAGTTAATTGCAAGATGAATTGGAGAGAAAGTTTCCTCCTCGTCTGTAAAAGTATCTTGCAGAGACATTGCAAATCCATATTTTTCTAGAATTCTCAAGGCTTCAATATTTCCTTCAATGATTGATGCTGTGATTGGAGTATATCCCGATTTAGAAGGTTTTATTTCTTTAACAGTAGCTAAAGCTTTTTCAAGAGATTTGGGATTACCTTCTTGAATCGCTGTATAGAATTTATCCTCACCATATTTAGAGGGCATGCTAAGTCCTGAGATCATGAAAAGAATTCCAATAATACCAAAGAGTGAAATTTTCTTTCCAATTGAAAATAGATCTCTTTTTGGCATAAAATACGAATATGATTCATCTTTTAGAAGGTTTAGAGTTCTTCTAAACTTATATCCAAGCGCGAGACTTAAAACAATAATGATTAAATACTGCTTCACAACCATTTCAAGTGGAGTCACATGGATTGCTAAAGCTAAGTAAATAACAAAAACACCAAAAAAGACAAAATCCATTCCCTTTCTCATATAAATTAAACGATTGAGAAAACTAGACTTTGCATTTTCAAGTCTTGGTTGTTCAATATCACTATCAAAAATAATAAATGCTACGAACATCACAATTTGAAAAAGAATAATAAGAAGTGGAATTGCTGAGAACTCAATTGGTGAGTACATCACACCTGTAAAAGCACATATAACTGCCGGAACAAAGTAGACGAAGTCTGAACTTGTTTTAGCCATTACTAATTGGGTCTTTGATAGAGGTAAGCTAACCAAATATTTCAAATTAAATTTTCTTCGGTTTGTGTAGAATGCATACAACATTGCATAAAAAGCAATTGAGAAAAGAAAGTCGGCATCGGTGCTCTTTGTATCTCTAAAGATTCGAACAAAAAAGATTACGATCGCAGTTATAAAATATGATATGCCTAACTCAAGTTTATTAAATTTTAAGTTTGATATAAAAAGATGGAGAAAAACTTTCATCTAAGCCGCCTCCACATCAAGATTAAAGAGGTGCTCTATCTCACTTACCTCATGAACTGCAGCATGTTTATGATCAATGAATAAAACTTTGTTTACAACACCGTTTAAGTCTTCTGCAATATTTGTGGCCATAATGAGACTACAACTTTTTTCAGCATGTAGCTCTTTAAGTAATACGAAAAATTGTTTTCTCGACTCTGGGTCTAGAACAGCAGTAACCTCATCCATTAAAAAAAGTTTAGGTCTAGCGGATATAGCCGCAACGATCTGGGCTTTAACTTTTTGCCCCGTTGATAGAGAGCCCATTTTAGATTTAGGATCAAGACCAAAATACTTTAAAAGTTCTTTCTCTTTTACTCGATCGTAATTTTCATAAAAGAATCTAGTGAACTCTAAGTAATTATCAATGCTATGTGAACTTTGAATTTGGATATCATGTGAGAGGACAAAGATTTCTTTTTTCTTTCTTCTTGTAAGACCCATAGGATCTTCACCTAAGACTTTGATCGAACCTGTTGTTATTGGTCTATAGCCCATAAGTAGATCGATGAGAGTTGTTTTACCGGCCCCATTTTTACCCAGAACACCATAAAACTCTCCAAGTTCCAGCTTGAAATTCAAACCTTCATAGACGGTATCGCCATTTGGAATTTTATAATCAACATCAATGAGTTCAATAATCATACTTCACCTCACCAATCTTATCGGTGAAAATGAGAGAAAACTGAAATGAACTTATGACAGGATTACATCTATAATTTCAGATGCTTAGCTATTCGTTGTCATTATCGTCTTGCTCAAATTCTTGATCTGTCTTCTTTTTAAAAGGTTCAACAATTAGAGCCACTGACCACAATCCAATTTCATACAAAGTGACTAAAGGAATTAGAAGTGCCAACTGTGTGATAACATCGGGAGGAGTCAAGATTGCAGAAAGAACAGCAAACGCTGCGATGACATATCGTCTATAACTCGATAAAGACTTCTTATCTACCAATCCCATAAAGCCTAGAATAAGCATAAGGTTTGGAAGTTGAAATAGTACTCCTAGGAAAACCAGAACCTTTAATGCGAGCACAATGTACTCTCTGAGACTAATAGTTGCTTCTACATTACTTACTCCAAACTGCATCATGATGCCGAATGTATTTGGAAAAACGATGAAGTATCCAAAAGCTATACCCGAGCAAAAGAGTAAGAACCCTATGAAAACGAATGGTCTAATGATTTTAGCTTCTTTCTCATATAGGCCAGGTCTGATAAATAACCACCCCTCCCTAAACCAAAGCGGAGAAGAAACTATGACTGAACTCCAAAAAGCTAACTGAAATTGAGTCAATACCTTATCCAGTAATCCAAGGAAAACAACCTTTCCCTCTACTCCCAGAGCTGCTCTTAGTGGTGCCAATAGTATTTCTTGTAACTGTTCACCGAAACCGTAGCAGGCCATAAACGAGACAATTAGAATAATCGCAACGCGTATTAGTCTTGTTCTCAATTCTTCTAAATGATCAGTTAAACTCATATCTCTCAAAAAAGACTCCATATTTTAATTCTTCAATCTTTAGACTATAATAAAAGAATGAAACTTTTTACATACATTTTTTTTCTAATCAGTCTTAACCTACTTGCTGCGTCAAGACCATACCTTATATGTCTTGGACAAGAAGAGGCTAAGATTCACAAGCTAAAACTTACTGGACCTTATTACAAATTAAACCAGGAGATGATCTCTAATCTTTTACAGTTAAACGATTCTATAGATATGAAGCCAGAAATTTTAAAAAGAGTTTGTGCTGATGAGATGACTTCTTTAGCAATCTTAGAAACTATTCTAGCTAAAAAGGGCTTGCTCTTCTTCTCAGCTGCTGTAAAAAGTAATGTTCAACAAACAAGTATGGATAACCTCTCTATTGAAGAACTAAAAGCGAGAAGCTTCAAGGTATTTATTAATTATCTAACTCGACTCCAAAGTAATTTTGATGATCCTAATTGCTTAAAAAAACGAGTACCTGAAATTCAGTCATTTTATGAAAACGCACAACATCTTCTTATTGAAGTCGGTATTGAGGGAACTCTTGATTCTATTAGAAGCTCAAAAAACTTTTTCATAAAACTCAAAGCTCTTCCAAAGGGTCCAAAGTGCTTTGACACACAAAGCTAGAGAACCACACTTAGTTTAACTTCTAGCTTCATTTCACTTTTAAAAAAGTTTGAAAGTGTACTGGTGATGTCTTTTCTATTCACTTTACTATCACCTCTATCGCAACGAATTTTAAGATTAAATGCATCCATACTGATAACGGTAAACTTCATTGCAGAATACTCTGGAGGACATACAAAGAAAAACTCTCCAATCAATCTATCAACTTTTTTGATCCATACTTTAGAGTCAATTCCATTGATATAACCTTTCTCACTTTCATAGAATTCAAAAAGTGAATCAAAGTCCACGCGACACTCTCCACAGATACCACTGACCTGGGAATCGACAAGGACCTTTTTACGATCCCCTTTGTGTTCATGATAAAGTTCTTTAATTTTTGATACTCGAATAGAAAGACAACGACAAAGGAGTGGATCTGAAACTTCTTCATTAATTAATTTCAAATGAAATAAGTCTGACCTAAAACTGTAAACTGCTGTTCGAATTTTTAATAAAGCCAAATCTGTAAGAAAATTACCTTCAGATTTAATCTTCAGCCAATTTTCTATTGAGTCTGAGCCATATTTGGAAAAAAGACTCTTCACTTGAGTTTTAAGTGGCTCTGTTAATTCTTTAGAACCAATTGAGACTATAAATTCTTTATTATCGATGTCTAAATCAATATTAGATTGAAGGTTCAGTTTTTCCATCAGGATCCAGTGTTAATATTTCATAACCAGTGTCAGTTATCAAAATCGTGTGTTCGAATTGAGCGGATACTTTTTTATCTTTTGTGATAACAGTCCAGTCATCTTTTAAAAGCTTGCAGTGTCTTGAACCGAGGTTAATCATCGGCTCAATAGTAAAAGTCATACCAGCTTTTAACTCGACTCCAGTTCCTTTTTTACCGTAGTGAAGAACTTGTGGTTCTTCGTGAAACTCTCTTCCAATTCCATGCCCACAATACTCTCTTACAACACTATATCCACGTGACTCTGCAATTTCTTGAATAACAGCGCCAACATCTCCCAGACGAGCACCTGGTTTACAGATTTTTATCCCTTCCATCATGCACTCATAAGTTGTTCTAACGAGTTCTTGTATTTCAGGTTTTACATTTCCAATATAAAAAGTTCTATTAGTATCACCGTGAAAGTTTTTAAAGTATGTTGTGACGTCAATATTGAGAATATCTCCATCTTTAAGCTTATCTTTTTTATTGGGTATACCGTGGCAAATAACTTCATTTAGAGAAGTACACACAGACTTTGGAAAGCCGTTATAGTTTAGCGGTGAAGGGTAAGCTCCATTTTCAATAATAAAATTATGACAAAGCTCGTTAACTTCCTCTGTTGTCATCCCAATTTCAAGCTTATCCTCTATAAAATTGAGGGTTTTAGCTGCCAATTGGCACGACTCTTTCATAATTTCTATTTCTCTACTCGATTTAATTGATATCATATGACCTCTTTTGATCGAATACTACACGGGAAATCACTTTATCGCCAGTCAGATTTTCCCTAGTCTGAGCAGTTCAAATCAACTAAAATGAACTATGGCCGTTCAAATATACAGACTCAATGCATCATCATACCAAAATCAAAGCTTCTCTGTAGCCGAACGTGAGATGCTGGAAAAAATTCCAGGTGTTTCTTACATAAACTCTGTATCAGACATAAATATGCAAATTCCTTTTATTCTGATTTCAAATACTCATACAACACCAGATGAGATTCCTAAAGATATAATAGAAAAAACAATTCTTATGATCCATCCAAATTCTGGTTACGATAATTTTAGCGTAACATTTTGTGAAAATGTAAAATTCCCCATTCTTGTTGGCAACCCTGTGAGATCTCACCCTGTGGCGGAATATATACTTTCTTGTCTTCTTAATCATATCTGCAGTGTACCAAATCAAAGACACTGGCAAGAAGATAGAACATGGAATAGGCCCCTTTTGAGAGACCAAAATATACTTATTGTTGGGATGGGAATGATTGGTAAAATTTTAATGAATTCTCTCTCTCCACTATGCCCTAATATAAAATTCTATGATCCTTACAATGAAGACGAGTTTCTAAAAGGTAAAAGACAAAAGAAACTTATTGAGAAGACAAAGTTTGATGTCGTTTTAATGGCCTGCAGTCTGAATAAAAAAAATGTTGGTATGATCAATAAGCGTTTTTTTGAAAGTATCTCTGAGAAAGCAGTTATTATTAATGCTGCTCGCGGCGGTCTTATTGTTCAAAAGGATTTAGAGCAGTTTTTAATCAATAACCCTGGTGCGTTTGCTTACTTAGACGTATTTGAAGATGAACCTTTTAGACCAAGTGACCTTAGTAATTTAAAGAATATAAATAAAACCTCTCATATCGCTGGGGTATCTATGAGCCTAAATAACGATATAATCCAATACGAATACCACTTAGTTCAAGAAGCACTTAAAGCTCTAGAACAAAAAGAATTTGATCAATTTTTAAATGACTACTCGAAATTAAATTTAAAAAACAAAACTGTTGAAGGAATACTTATATGAAAGATATTGAAAAACTAAATCGCTACTTATGTCCTCCAGGAAATGGAGTCTTTACGGTTCATACTGCAAAAGAAAATAAAGAATCATTACACTACGTTCAGTTCAAAACAATAGACCCAGTCGAAGTTGAGAAAATTTGGAAAGAAGAGCTTAATAACTATAAGGCGACTAATCTTCCAATTCTCATGGGCCTATGTATTGATACAGGTGGCGGTATTCAACGAGGGGCCAATTGGGGTCCACTCTTTATAAGAGAGCATATACAAAAGTCTGTAGGTCATCCTGAGTATTTTGATATAGGTGACGTGAGAGTCATTCCTCACCTACTACATGATAAATATCTAAATGAAGAAACAATTAAATCTTGCCAGGAAGCACTCTATGACGGCGAAGATCTAAAAGTAAGTGGACTCAGTATTGCGGAAGAAGTTTGTGATATTTTAATCAGTGAAAATAAGAAAGTGTTCTCACTTGGTGGAGATCACTCAGTTAGCTATCCTGTGGTTAAATCTTGGATTAAAGGTCGAAGAGCTGCCGGTAAGAAGGTTGCAGTTATTCACTTTGATGCTCACACTGATCTTATGCCTAAGCGCTTAGGCATAGATATATGTTTTGCATCTTGGGCCTATCATATGATTGAGCTTTTAGAAAAGCCATCTCACCTGTTACAATTTGGTATTCGTTCAAGTGGTCAACCTAAAGAACACTGGGAGTCTAAGCTTGGAGTCCAGCAGTTTTGGGCATCTGAATTTAATTCACCACATGTTGAAGAAAAGACTCTCAAGTATTTAAAAGATGAAAAGATTGATGAGGTGTATATAAGTTTTGATATCGATGCTCTCGATGCTCAGTATGCAAGTTCTACTGGTACACCAGAAGAAGATGGTCTTGAACCTCATAAGTGTATTCAACTTATCGAGAAGATAGCTGAGGTCTGCCATGTAACTGGAGGTGATGTTGTTGAAGTTGCTCCATTTGTTCATAGTGCACTCAAGAGTAAACTCGCCCCTGAGCCGGAAACCACTGTTGAGAGTGCTAGTTTAATATCAAGAAAGATTCTTGAAGTAATGAGTAAATGATAAGTATTTTTCCAGACGTAAGTATGGCCACGGAAGACGGATTACTTGCCGTCGGCGGTAACTTAGATATTCAATCACTCACTGATGCGTATACTAAAGGCATCTTCCCATGGCCTGTTGAAGAAGGATACCCGCTGACATGGTTTGCTCCAGACCCAAGAGGTTTAATTAAGATGGAGAATGTTAAGTTTTCAAAATCTCTTTTAAGATTTATAAAGAAAATGGATTTTGAAGTTAAATTTAATACTGACTTTAGAAGTGTAATAACTGAATGTGCAATGACAAAAAGAAAACATGAAAGTGGTACTTGGATCTACGATAATATTATCGAAGGTTACACCAACCTATTTAATGCCAAGAAGGCTTACTGCGTGAGTGTGTATCAAAATGAGAGACTAATAGGTGGTTTATACGGTGTCTGCTTTGGTGAAATTATATCTGGGGAATCAATGTTCTATAGAGAGGATAACGCCTCAAAAGTGGCCTTGTATTATCTGATAAATAAGATTAAGGAAGCAAAGATTCCATTTATAGATACTCAAATGGTCACTCCAATCGTTGAAACTTTCGGAGGAGAACTAGTCGATCGAAAAACCTACACTGAGCTTCTAAACTCACTTAACACCGAGATCACAAGAGACTCAATCTTCAATTAGTTATACTTTAACCCAAGTCTATAGTTGGCATAAAAAGTTCTTTTAGCTTCAGAGATGAGTTCTTTAATCTCGTAGCTTAGCTTAACCTTTTTACCTTTAATATAATCATCAATCATCTTAATTAACTCAGAATAAGTAGTATTTAAGTCTCTAGCGAGCTCTTCCATTCGTTTTTGAAAACGAAAATCATTTTCAAGAAGATGAGTGATATTTTTACTCATTTCTTCTTTTAAACTTTTTGTCGTGTATGCATGCTTAATATTTGCAAGTTTTAACTTTTCTAAAAGGTTAATGTAGAAATAGCCCCAATCAAACTCAAACCATCTGTGTCGAAAAGAACACGACTTTGGGTGGGCGTGATGATTATTGTGATCTAGTTCTCCACAAATTAGAAAGTTTAGTGGGAATAGGAAACCTAGATTTTTACTATTGTCATGGTAGTTGTGATTCTTATATCCCCACCAATGAGCAAATCCATTGACTCCTCCAATTGCAAAGATTGGAGATACTGAAAAATTAATTACAGATAAAATCGTCCCATAAACAGGACCGAGTAAAATAAGATTGATAGCTGATAATATAATAGCCCCAAGTAAAGTATGATCGGCCATAAACTGTTCTAACTTATTTCTTTTAATTGTTTTTCTGATTCGAACTACTGGTGCACTAACTCTAGCTTGAGCATAGTCAAATACTCCTAAAAATAGAACATGAAAAAGTCCTTTCTGAACTGGAGAATGAGGATCTTTTACCTTATCTGAATGAGCGTGATGATAGATATGAACTGATACCCAATCAAGCTTTGACATTCCACCCACCATCCATAGATTGATTTGCATAATCATATCAAGAGTTTTATTAAAAACGACTCCCTTATGTGTATGAAAACGGTGAAAAGATAAACTCATTGAAGTGATCGTTACGTGAGTTATAAGAATTGCGTAGATTATAAACTTCCAAGAAGTATGCTCTTCGAAAAAACCACCAACAAAGCCCTGATCCCCAATAAAGGTCGAAATCAAGTAGATTGATAGCGCATATAGAGCTACAAGTGGAACTGTATTTTTTAGAATTGATCTTATCATTTTGTGCCTCGCTTAGAATCTCTCTTATCTATTTTAGCTCAATCCCACAACTCGAACAACTCTAAATATATTCGACATGAAGAGATATTAGGTACTTATATTTTTACTATGTGCTTTTTTCTTCAGATCAATAATTTTTTCTTCAAATTCCAGCTGTAAAACCTCTCCATTACTTGACAAAGCTCCTTCAGGACACTCATCAATACAGAAGCCACACTTTACACAAGACATGAGGTCAAGCATGAACTCTTTAGGTGCCTTATTAATTGGTCCACTAAAGCCATCATCCGCCTCTATAATCTTAATTGAGTTAACGGGGCATATTGATTCACAGATTCTACATGTCGTACAAAGGTCAACGCTACTCAGAGGATCGACTAAGTACTTTGGATATCCTTGATACACTCTAACTTTTTTCATTGTTGAAAATAAGTCTAAAACAACGGGCTGGTTTAAAGAGAGAAACATTTTCTTTAAAACACCGATTATACTTTTATTTATGGAACTTTCTTTGTATTTTTTTAAATTGATTATCACCTCTCCACCTCACTCATATTGATTTGAAGAGAGTGCCAAATAAGGTCGACATCATCGTAATCGCTTCCGATCATTACATTTTTTAAAACTTGGAGTGTATTTTGAGAGTTAGAAGCGAGTTTTAATGTTTTTATCTTACCCTCTGCTACTAATGCATTAAGACTTATAATTCCATTAGCCCCTTCAATACAACTATGAATATATCTTTGCTCCGAGAACATATCACTTGTAATAATTTGCCCTCTACTTACACCGCCGGGAATATTATCCAAAACTTGAAATAACACTTTTACTGATTGAAAAATCTCTTCTATTAAAACGAGAAATCGATCAAATGCTTTTCCACCGATACCAAGAGGTATATCGAAGGATACATCTGGATAAAAGTACATTGATGAACTTTTTCGAAGATCATGGTTCAGTCCAGCTGCACGCATAACTGGTCCAGACAAACTTTTGCAAATAACATCATCTCTATGAATTTCACCGCAGTTTAGTTTTTGAGTCCAAAGCTTGGATGAGATCATAGTCTTGTATTCAAATGAGATATCTTTCTCTAATTTAGAAATATAGTTTAAACACGCCGTAGACCACCCACCAGGAATATTTTGAGTTACTCCACCAATACAGTTAGAATAGAGAGGATTACGATGATTAAGCAGCTCATCAATTTGGTCTGAGGTTTGTTGATACCAAAGAGACAGGTTTACGTAGAAGTCAGCATAGCCTGAGCTTTTAGCCATTTTCAACAAAGTATAAAGGTGCTCGCGAATTCTAGTAAGTTCCATCACGATCATCCTGATGGCTTGAGCCTTTTCTGGCACAGGTATTTTATATTCGCTTTCAATTGCGTCTGCTAAAAGTAAACTCCAGTTTGTACATGATCTGGGATTAATATAGCCAAGCCTTCCAAGCATCTGATCAACGCTTTTCCCTTGAGCATCCTTTTCCATACCAATATGACGGAACCCCATTTCAAAGTCAAAATGACTGACTATTTTTTCATCCAAACTCATATCAAAAATTATTTCATCAGATGACATCTCCAAACTAGGAGTACTTACAAAGCCGTTTAACTTTCTAGGCTCTGGTAGAATTTGCTCTTCAGTAAAAACGTCAAAACTTTTCAAAAAAGGAAAGCCTTTTAAGTTCTCGGGGAAAAGGAAACGTCTTTTACTTACAATAGAATCAAACATAGTACCAAAGAGCTCAAAGCTCTCTTTCTCATGATAAAGAGCATTGTGCCAAACTCCACTAAGGCTTAGTGACTCGGTTGCAGGCTGGTCTAGAAGATCAATTCTTATAAATAAGTCTAGGCTTTGATTGTAAATAGTATAGTGAAAATCGAATTGGTTATTCTCATTCTCAACAGTGTGAAGATTTAAAAAGTGACTAAACTCAAGGTTCTCTTTAATTAACAGACACAACGCAAGTATTTGAGACTTTTCTGATCTGATTTCAATTGTTTTCATATTTAACTTAGGCTTATAAGAGCCTAATTCAGAAAGGATTTTTTCTAAATTCATTTCCCCTCTCTTTGATCTAATCTCAAGATAGCGTTTACAATATCTCTTCTACTAGGCTTAGGACCATAAACGTGTTGATCGACATTTATAACTCCCTCAATAGAAGCAAAGTTATAACTTGGAAAATTCAATTTATTGTGAACCATTTGTCCGGCTGTAATTATATACTTAGGACCATTTAGTTTATTGATTTTTATTTTTAATAATTCAATGTTTTTTAAATTAATAAATCCAGAAATTATAATAAGGTTTGCACCAATATCATTATTATCACCATCTGAGATTATGAAAGGTTCTTTCTCCATTTGAGAGTTGAGGTGTGATATTAAGTCTGTCATTAATCCAGAGCCACAAAATGTAGTAGTTATATACAAGTCTTTTTCGGCCCAAGCCAGAAGCTTATCTTTAATTGATGCTATCATTAATAAATAACTCCCTTTTCAGCAGAGTTAGATTTTCTTGTATTACCTCTTTTATCCCAAACAACATCTTTAGGAAAAATTGCCCTTTCGAAAGAAAAGTCTCTATCACTTTCATCCTCACAAGCCATTGTGGCAGGAGAAAGCGATACCCAGTTATAAATTTTTTGGTGAGATCCTTTAGAACCGCTATCGTAATCTATGTAGCGAAACGATTGTCTACTTGCCTTTCGAAGAGTATCAAGCATATATGGGGCATACTCAAAAGCACGATCAAGATCTAAGTCAGAGCAGTTTCTAAATTGCTCCTGAAGAGACTTAACTCTCTTACCTTTGATTACCATGGGGTTTACCTCCCACACTTTCCTATTACAATTGAACGCATACCCTAGGTCCTGTAGGTTATGAAAGGCTGTTAGGTAAGAAAAAAACCAATGTCTCTTAGGATCGTCATTTATGTTGCTAGGATTAACGTAATCGATACATGTTTTGTATTGTTTACCAAACTTTTTATTGTTTTTAGCAAATCGTCTCCAAAATGGATCATCTTTAATACCTTTCGTTTTTTTATTTTTCAAAAGGATTGCCTTTTTCCTAACTTCCTCCAAAGTATCTACCTCGATAGAGCTAGTACTTATCTTACTTAAGTCTCTCCAGAGATAATCATAAAGTTTATAGCAAGACAGTCTCATTTGCTTCAGTTTTTCGATCGTAAAGATAGTAGAATTTCCATTTATATATGAAAGGGCTTGTTTAGAAGATACAATTGCTCCCATTCTATTACGTGCAAAGAATTTGTTTGTAACTTTGTTTTTACCTTGTCCATTTTGAATAAAAGCTTTTACATATTTCCAGTCAACTTTTCTTTGAAGTTCTGCTATAGTAGTAACATTGTCTAGTTTTTCATCGCCATTTTGAATGGCAACAAGAACAATTCTAGAGAGCCACTGATCAGCTTTAAAACATCCTCCAAAAGGACAAACTTGTTCTATGAATCCTCCAATAACTTTGACATCAAAGCTATGAGTTCCGAAGTTTTTTCTTATATATTCATCTCCTCCAAATACGAGTACTTTCTGATGAGCATTTAACTGATCGAGTACTCGAGGTAGTACTGCTAAACTAAAAAACTTGTTATTACCAACATCATTCTTAAGCTCATCGAACTCATCTTTTTGATCACAAAATTTTTCATCTACAAAAATTTGTCCTGACGTAATGTCAATTTGATTTAAAAAATCAGAGTTTGCAGGAGTTGTAACAACAACATTTATATTGCCGCTTTCAATTTTTTTAAAAGGATTCACATCAAAGAATCGATGAGGTACTGGCTTTCTTTGTTGATCTACAATTGCAAATCTTTGAGCACCTTTAAACCACTTGGGTTCAATAGATGATACAAACCCATCAACATATTCTTTATTTCCAAAGACGATTTCAGATTTATCTTTTTTAAAGAATGCACAACCATTCAAAAGCAAAGATACTAAAATCGTAAACACAAATTTCTCAGATAATTGTTTCATTTTTATTGACTATTCCTTGTTATTATCTCAATATAGCAATTCATCCAATGCTTGAGTGGTGGAATCGGTAGACACAAGGGATTTAAAATCCCTCGGCCTTATGGCTGTGCGAGTTCAAGTCTCGCCTCGAGCACCAATATTTTCATCTTTATTAAATCACCTTCTACACTATAATAAAAGTATATCCCCTTAAAAATTAGACACTTTGCATTGTGCATCAAAAAGATTGGCTTTAGGTCATATTCGTTTTATAAAGGTGTTATGGAAAAAATAACAGCAATCATTCCCACATTTAATGAAGAATTCAATATCCTCGGAGCAATAGAGTCTTGCTTGTTCGCGGATGAGATAATCGTAGTCGACTCATTCAGCACTGATAACACTGTAGCAATTGTTAAAGAGCAGATGACTAAATTCGATAAGATAAAGCTTCTAGAACATGAGTACGAACACTCTGCAGCACAAAAAAATTGGACCATTCCCCAAGCACAAAATGACTGGATATTCTTGCTCGATGCTGATGAGAGAACCAACGATAAGTTAATTGAAGAAATGAAACAGACTGTAGCTAGCCCTTCTCATGTGGCTTACTGGATTGGTAGAGATAATTACTTTATGGACCAAAAGCTAAACCATATATGGTCAGGTGATGCTGTTATAAGACTGTTCAGAAAGAGTAAATGTAGATACCAAGATAAACATGTTCACGCAGAAATAGAAGCAGATGGATCGATTAGTAAACTAAAGCAACGTCTAAAGCATGATACATACTCTGGTAAAGGTTTAACTGCACATCTTCAAAAAGGTGATCGCTATACTACTTGGGCTGCTCTTGATCGTGTAAATAAGATTAAAAAGGTGACTAGCTATCACCTTATTGCCAAGCCAATGTTTGCATTTTTTAAGCGCTATATAATGGAACGCGGAATATTAGATGGAAAAGCGGGTCTAATTATCTCTAGCATGGGAGCTTGGAATGTTTTTATAAGAAACGTTAAAGTTTGGCGTATGCATAACGGTGAAAAGTTTGAAAGAAAATGAAAATCTGTTTTGTTAATACTAATATCGCTTGGGGTGGAGGAGAAAAGTGGCATCTAGAACAAGCTGAACTCCTCTATACTAGTGGCTTCAAAATAAGTTTTATTTGCCATCCACATAGTGAACTATTTAAAAAGATTCAAAAAAAACCTTATTCAATTTTCACTATAAAGACGGGCAAGACAAGTTTTTTAAATCCACTTAAAAGATTTAAAATAAAATCATTTTTAATAAAATCTAAGCCCAGCTCAGTTATATTAAATCTTCCTCAAGACGTGAAACTAGTGGCCCCTATTGCAAAGAAGCTAAATATTTCTAAGGTTATCTATAGAAGAGGAATGGATCATCCTATAAAGAGAAGTTTTATCAATAAAGTGATATACATTAATTGCTTAACAGATTTTATAGCAAATTCAAAAGCTGTCTCAAGATCAATAACGAAAAACTTCCCTGAGCTTAAAGATCGTATTCATATTATCTATAACTCTGTTTCATTAATGGAGACACCTCCCCCCAAAAAAACAACAGAAAAAATCATACTTGGAAACCTTGGACGTCTTGTGAAACAAAAAGGACAAGAAGACTTAATTGATCTTGCAATCCTATTAAAAAAACAAAGTTTTAATTTCGAAATAATTATTGCTGGAACAGGACCTTTACACGATTTATTAATTGATAAAGTAAAGTCAAACAACTTAGAAGATTGTGTAAAACTGCTTGGTCACTGTGACACGGGTGTATTTTTAAAGAAGATTGATTTTTTCATATTCCCCTCACGTTTTGAAGGCCTTTCCAATGCATTACTAGAAGCCATGCTCTACAGAAAAGTAATTTTTGCATATGATATTTCAAGTAATAGTGAAATTATTAATAATGGTTCAGATGGTTTTCTTTTTGAACTTAAAAATATTCAGGCCATGTCAAAAAAAATAATAGAAATAGCATCGAACCAAGTTAAGCTTCAAGAAATACAGGAAGGTTGTTTACAAAAACTAAAAGAAAAGTTTGATAAGAGTAAAACAACACAACAATTAATCGAGCTCGTTTCATGAAGATACTAATTATACAAACTGCTTTTATTGGAGATGTTATTCTAGCCACATCTCTTGTTGAACAAACTAAGGCCATGTATCCCAATTCAGAAATTCATTTTTTACTTCGTCATGGAAATCAATCACTTTTAAAGTATAACCCACATATTAATAAAGTTATTGTTTGGAACAAGAGCAAAAGTAAGTACTCATCTCTTATTAAATTGGCATTAGATGCGAGATCAGAGAATTACGACCTACTTCTAAATATACAAAGGTTTACTAGCTCAGGTATTTTCTGTCTTCTAAGTGGGGCAAAAATCACTGTAGGCTTTGATAAAAATCCACTATCTATCTTCTTTACAAAACAAGTTAAACACAAGATTCCATTTATTAAAGATGGAGAGATTCAACACGAAGTACAGAGGAATGCTCTTTTACTAAACGACGCACTTACAACTGCAGTTAAACCGAAGCTTTACTTCTCTAAAGAAGAAACTTCAAAAGTTGATGCTTTAATAGAAAAAGAGACTCCATATATTGTTTTGGCACCATCAAGTGTGTGGTTCACTAAGCAGTGGTCAAAAGAGAAATGGATAGAGCTCACAAAGAGAATTTCTAAAAACTACACTTTGTTTTTTATAGGTGGTCCAGATGATAAAGAATATATAGAAACAATTAACCAAGGATTCGGTATAAACCTATGTGGAGTGTTATCACTAACAGAGTCAGCTTATCTCATGAAGAATGCTCAAAGAGTCCTTGTAAACGACTCAGCTCCCCTCCATCTGGCAAGTTCAGTGAATGCTAATACCACGGCAATATTTTGCTCAACAGTTAAAGATTTTGGTTACTTTCCTTTAAGTGATAATAGTTGTGTTATTTCTACTGATGAGGAGCTCTCTTGTCGACCGTGTGGTCTACATGGGAAGAAGGCTTGTCCTCTTACTCACTTTAAATGCTCTGAAACGATCGATGTAAATAGAGTTATAGAATCTCTCTAAATGTGAAGTTAATTCTTCTTTCTTTAACTCTCAGCCTTTTCGGTAGCGCATGATCCCAGTACGTTTGAGTCTCACCTTGCATCAACAATAAATCTCCAGTTTGTAAGTCTACTTTTGTTTTTATAGAATGATCGGCCTTATTCCTTAGAATAAAGTCACGAGTCGATCCGATGCTTAGTGAGCAAATTGTGGGCCTTGCCCCCAGTTCTTTTTCGTTATCACAGTGCCAGCCCATGTATTGTTCTCCATTTTTATAGTTATTAATGAGAACTGAATTGAAATTTGTATTTAGTTTAGTATTTAATTTATTTTTGATTTTTAAAAGTTGATCAGTCCAAGGCTTTGCTGACATTTCTTGCTTAGAATAAGTATATTTAATTCCACTGTTACCCATGAAGAAAACTGATCTTGGCTCTTTGACCCATTTTCCATAAATAAATATAGAATGATTTAACCACTCCACTGACTCAAGCTCTTCTAATATACTTTGTGATACATCACTAGATAAGAATCCCCTCTCTAGCTTCACAATTGATCCAAGACGATCGTTAAGTAGTATTTCCACCTTCAACTCCACATAAATAAAAAGGGCTCCCAAAGGGAGCCCTACAAAACTATTTGAGACATCATCTTGAGGGCCGATTCTATTAAACTTGATAGTATACAAGTTAAGTTCAAAACCTTCTAAAAATGAGCTCATTTTTACTTTAAATTATTTTTTAGCTTTTATAATTTGAGTTATTATTTGTAAATATTTTTTTTCAAATTTTATTATAAATGTATTTTTTTCAAATACTTACTGAGAGATACAATATACTTGGAACAAAGAATTACAGTCTCTATCAAAAGTATTATCAATCCAAGCTTCTCCAACAACATTCAACTGTCCGACACTCCCTTTAGGGGTCGAACTATCACTCTTCCAGTCATTGCAGTGACTAGGACTTTTACCACCTGTGCGATTAGTACCAGTCCACATCTCAACACTTCCAGATACAAAATCTCCATTTTCATTGCGAGAAATATTATTTTTTAACGGAGAAGTGCCAGTATTCCACAGGTCTGCTCCAGACTCAGCAATTAGAGTTTTTTCAGTCCCAGAAAGAGTATAGACAGCTCCAGAAATAAAAAGTCTCGTTTGAGCATCTTTGGATGTATCACTTAAAATTGCTTTATAGTCCCTTGTAAATCCTGCAGCTTTTGCTAAATCTACACAAAACTTATCAGCAGCATCCAATCCCTCTAGTGCACCATCCAGAAATTTTCCAGAATGAGTTACACTAGAGATAAATAGTCGATGATCAACAGCGTCAACTCCATCGGGGTCTCCACTACTTGAGGGACCACCACAGCTGACGAAAACAATTGATAATAGAAGAAGTAGTAGCTTTTTAATTATTCTCTGTCCCATCTTCTACCAACTGCATTTTTACCAGCAATTTCCATTTGTTCATTAAACCAAGACTTAGGTTCTGCATCTCCATCTTCGAGACCTTCGATCTGATATGGTTGCCAGTAGTACATGCTTGATTTAATGATGTAGCATGATTCAACTTCTTGATTATTGCTGTACTCGTCATAATATTCAACAACTTTACACTCTGCTTTGTTTTGCATAAAAAAGTCAGTCCAACCTCTAAGATTAATTGGTCCTCTTAAGAACTTTCTATCTAAAACAGTATGAACATTATCTACTTTAATATCTGGAGCAACGTGAAACCACCATTTGTACTTATAGTCACTGATATACTTTCTAGTAAAAAAGATCCATGTTTTACCAAGATTTAGCTTACTTCCATTAACAAATTTCTGACTCATTTCATAAGTCCAAACATGTGCTCTGTTATAACATTGAGATTTTCTACGTGTATCATCTCTCATTGATGAAAAGAGTCTATCAGCTTGAGACTCTGAAACGTCTGAAACTTCATAGTTATCAAGCGGAGTTGGTATGTTTAAAAGATTTTTATTAAGATTTTTTGGAGCTACTTGAGCGTCAGGAGTGTAATCCAACTTTAGTGTTCTAACAGATTCTCTAGTATCAAAAACACTATCAAGGTTTAAAAGTGGTTTAACAATTTCAACTTCAAGATTATTTTCTTTAGCATAATGAGCAAAATCAAGAACTTCCTGATCGTCACTAGTAAGCTCGTAAACAAGTCCATTGCTAGCTAGTAATAGGAATTCGTCACCTTCCATAATATCAACGATTTTAACTTTAAGGCCTGCAAGAACTTGGAATGACAGCAAAAGGCATGCCAGCGATAAAAATGATTTCACGTATAATCCCCCGATATTTATTTTTTTATTTTATAAGAAAACCTCAGGGGAAAGTAAATGAATAATCATACCAAATGTTCTTTATGGTCATATTAACACAAATACCGTGTAAAAAAGTCATACCTACATAGTAATAATCTAATCAAATTAATAGTCATCATAGTATTCAACAACTTTATACTCTTCTGTGTTTTGCATGAAAAAGTCAGTCCAAGCTGCAAGATTAATTGGTTGTGGTCAAAAGGACATATTAACCGTGGACAAGTTTATAGTTTTCTCTTTTTAAACAGCAGTTAAAGCTTATTAGCTTTTTATTATTTCCAGCAAATTCTTAGCGCTAAGAAACTATATTTTTTTCAATTGATATTACTTCTATCGTCTAAATCCATCTCGATACGCAATTCTCAATTGATACTCGCTATAACTAATGGGTTCAGAATAACCATCTTCTAGTCCTTCAACTTGCCACGGTTGCCAGTAATACATGCTCGATTTGATAATGTAACATGATTCAACTTCTTGATTATTGTGGTAATCAGCATAGTATTCAACTATCTTACATTTTGCATCGTTGTGCATGAAAATATCTGTCCACTGCTGTAAAGGTAAAGGCCCTCTAGTATACTCTCTATCCATCACTCTCAATTCTGAATTAGCATTGATATATGGAGAAACGTGAAACCACCATTTATACCTATATTGTCTAATATAGCTTCTAGTAAAAAATAGAAATGTTTTACCAAGATCTAGCCTACTTCCATTAATTGTTTTCATACTCATTTCATACGTCCAAACATGTGCTCTATTGTAGCATTGAGATTTTCTACGCGTATCAGTTCTCATAGTTGAAAATAAGTCCGTTGCAATGATAGGAGAAACACTCGATACTTCATAGTTATCCATTGGTGTTGGAACATTAAAAAGTGTCTTGTATATTTTTTTTGGCAATACTTGAGGATCTGGAGTGTAGTCTAATTTTAATGTTCTGACAGATTCTCTAAAATCAAAAGTTGAATCTAGATGACTAAGTGGTTTAACAATTTCAACTTCAAGGTTATTTTCTTTTGCATAGTATGCAAAATCTAGAATTACTTGATCATCTGTAGTGAGTTCATAAACGAGTCCATTATTAGCAAATAAAAGGAATTCATCACTTTCCATAATATCAACGATCTTAATTTTTAAACCTGCAAGTGAATGGACTGATAAAATTAAGCATGCCAGCGTAAGAATTTTCTTCATGATTATTCCCCTTTAGTAATACCTCATGATCATAAGACTAAAGGGGAAATGAATATGTTAGAACTTGTAAAAACTTAGAGTATTAATAAACATATTTAGCGTACAAAAAGTAAATCAAAGTAAGTCGGAAGTGGCCAAATTTCTTCAGATACATTTTCTTCAAGCTCTGACACAATCAGTCCTATCTTTTCAGAAAGTGGAAACATCTTATGCGCAATTGTATCAGCGTAATCGATATCATCCTTACCTTCATTTTCTTCGAGCATCTTGCTGAGCTTTTCAGTGTTTTCGACCAGATCTTCAACATGTTTATTAATTAGTTTAAGTATTCCAAGATCCGCTTTAGCTTCAACTCCCGCAGCTTTTTGATTAACTATTGAGCTTGCGATTTCATTTTTGTACTTAATTGATGCAGGTAATATATCTTTATGAATCATCGATATAAGAGTGATGAATTCAATTTCTCTACATTTGCAATATCTCTCTACTCTTACATTGAACCTAGTCTCAATCTCAGATGCAGTATAGATACCTTGATTTACTAAAAACTCATTTGCTTTAGTATCTTTCATTACTCTTAAAGCATCGGGTGATGTTTTAAAATTTGGAAGTCCTCTCTTTGCAGCTTCATCTTGCCAAGCTTGAGAGTATCCATCACCATTGAAGACAACATTTTTAGAATTGTTATACAGATCTTTAGTAATACCCATTAGAATATCATCAATTGAAGTACCAGCTTCTTTCTCTTTCTTAATTCTGATATTCATCTCAGCAAAAACAGAAGAAACAGCTCCATTGAGTACCGTCGCTGGAATACCAACGTTTTGAGAAGAACCTACAGCCCTAAATTCAAATTTATTTCCTGTAAAAGCGAATGGTGAAGTTCTATTACGATCAGTATTATCTTTAACAAGTCTTGCAAGTTGTTCGGCATTTAGATCTAGAAAAGTTTCACTTTTATCATCATAGGTTTCACCAGATGAGTAAGCATCAAGGATTGCAGTAAGTGTGTCTCCTAAGAAGACTGATATTATACTTGGAGGAGCTTCATTTGCTCCTAAACGGTGATCATTTGCATGGCTTGCAATCGCAGTTCTAAGCGGCCCACCATGACGGTAAACAGCTTCACAGATAATTGCGATGACGGCAAGGAATCTATAGTTGGTGTGAGGTGTTCCAGTTGGCTCTAAAAGATTTCCAACTCCCTTACCACCCATTGCCCAGTTAAGGTGTTTTCCTGAACCATTAATTCCTTGGAAAGGCTTCTCATGAAGTAAACAAACAAAGTCATGCTTAACGGCCACAGATTGCAAAATGGCCATAATCATTTGGTTTTGATCCACGGCGACATTGGCACTTGAAAATATTGGAGCAAGCTCAAACTGTCCAGGAGCTACTTCGTTATGTCTCGTCTTTGCAGGGATTCCTAATTTATAAAGTTCAATTTCCACCTCTTGCATAAATGCTAGAATTCTGTCTGGAATTGTACCAAAGTAGTGATCATCTAATTGTTGGTTTCTTGAAGTAGAAGCACCAAAAACTGTTCTTCCACTCATAACAAGATCTGGTCTTTCAAAATATAGAGACCTATCAACAAGAAAATACTCTTGCTCACAACCGACAGTTATATCAATATCTGTAATTTTATCCGACTCTCTCGAAGAGGTATTTGTAAGATTACAAAATTCAATTGCAGCTTTTGAAAGTTTCGTTATCGATCTAAGTAGAGGCGTTTTAATATCAAGAGCATCACCTAAATAAGAAACGAAAGCGGTAGGAATACAAAGTGTCTTACCATTTTCAGATGTTCTTAAAAATATTGGAGAAGTTAAATCCCAAGTTGTATATCCTCTGGCTTCGAACGTAGAACGTGAGCCTCCGTTTGGAAATGATGAAGCATCTGGTTCACCTTGAATAAGTTGAGTCGTAGACAATTTCTCAATTGGTTTACCATCTTCAATTGAAAGAAATGCATCATGTTTTTCAGCAGTAGAACCTGTCAGTGGTTGAAACCAGTGAGTAAAGTGAGTTGCCCCCTTACTTAGTGCCCAGCTTAAAACTGCATTCGCATATTTTTCAGCAATATCTCTATCAAAGTCTTTTCTTTTTGCAATAATATCTGAGATGTCTTTCTTATCAGTTTTAGTAAGGATATCTGAGTCGTTAAAATTAAAAACGTTCTCTCCATAGTAGTCGCTAACTCTGAGTGGTTTACCGTTTACGTCAGAAGGAACGTTAAATTTTCTAGTCTGGATTTTATAGGCATTCAGTTTTGCCTGAAAACGCACTTGCTTAGTCATTGATTTCTCCTCTTAAAAAAGCAATTTTATATTTAGTTTAATCAGTATAATTATAGAGGAATTTGGAATTAACAAAAGATAAATCTGAGTTTAGTGCTTGATTAAATTGATCAGATCCATGAGTGCGGAACTGATATTTTTTTTGTCCCAATACAGACTAAGTTCAGCTTTAATAAACTCATTAGCAATATTTTCTTTTTCACTATGGATAGCTTCTCTTTTATCAATCACTTCACCATACACTTTGCAATGACCAGGCTCGGACACACCCTGGATAGTAGAATTAAAACTCAGACAGCCATAAGGTTTATGTTTTGGAGAAACAGAGCATCCAAGTCCCTCATGTTTGTAGAATGGGCAAGTATAATTTCTTCTAAACACCCTACCAGAGCCGACAGGCAACTCTTTATCTAGACGAAACTCTGCAATATTTTGATTTAGTCGGTCTATGAGTTCAGTATTTATTCTATTTTTTCTATCTAGGTATAGATAAAGTTCAAGAGCTTCTAGTGGAGTTATAAGCATAGAATTATGGGCAGAAGTACAGCATAATCCCGAGCATTTTGAACAGTCTTTACCTTCAAAATTTAAAGCTTTCATGCTCTCATTAAGTGGCTTTCTTCTCAGATCAGCACCATCTAGATCGAAGGACTTATAAGCAGATTCTAAAATATTATTTAACTTTACCATATGATCCTAAGCAGTTTTTTCCTTATGTCTAATTAACTTAATTCCAAAAACAAAAAACGCCGAAAAAGAGACATACATAATCATATACCAAAAAGGAAAGACAATGAAAAAGTCACTTATAACAATTTTAGTATGTATTTTAACCTCTGCGTCCTTTGCTAGTGGGTTTGGAGGCTTTATAGAAATAGATGCTCCATCTTCTGTGGCAAATATGACAACAGGTCACCTTAAAGGCTTTGAGTCTTCTAAATCGAATAGTCTGACGACTGATATTTACCTCCGAAATTTCGAGAGAGAGGCAGACAGAGAGAAAATTAATAAGGCCAATACTCTCCTCCTTAAGATTATGAATTCACTAGAGTTTAAACAAAGAGTTCTAAACTTTACTTTTAAAGGTAAGAGACAATTTAATGACAACAATGGGAAAACAAATCAAGAAATTTACGATCATCTTATGACTGGTGCAGAAGTACTAATGCCTGGAAGTCGTGGAATTATGAATTTTGATTTAACTTTATATAAAAGTAAAAATCCATGGTCTAAGGTTAAGGGGTATACTCTTCCTGACACAATGAGAATCTGGATTAACAAGAAGTACTTCAGAATGTCTTCTTGGACCCCAAGAGATGTTGCAGCAAACATGGCACATGAGTGGGTACATAAAATGGGATTTGGTCACGACTACAATCACAATGCTGAACGACCATTCACAGTCCCTTATGGTGTAGGATATATTGTTCAAGACCTAGCAGATCAGTTTATCGATTAAACTTTCTACAGGCGTCTAACAGACGCCTGATTCCCAATAGTTACCCTACAAAAAAAATCCTCCTAAAATCAATGTAAGTTTTTCAATACTATCAAAAACTTAGGTTTTTCTTGGTACAGTGAGTCATTGGAGAAATACATGAAACTAGCAAAGTTTAAAATTATCAATCACAACGAAGCTCAACAAGTTGATGAGATGACAAACATTCTTATCAATACAGATCATATTATAAGCGTCAAGCCTATTAAGATGACGACTGCTGAAAGAGAAGTAATTGATGGGTATTGGATTCGGTTAAGTAACGGAAAAAAGTATAAGGCCATTCAAATACCTGTGAGTATTAAAGAATCATTTAATGAGGAACTTCCTCAAATTAAAATAAATGATAAAGATTTTCACGAAAATAACCTTCAGTAATACCAAGATACTTTAAAGAATTTAGCTTTAGACTCTTTAGCGGCTTGAAGACCGATTATTGAGTCCTCAAAGATTATGCATTCTTTATCGGTCATACCCAATCGTTTGAATGCTTCAAGGTAAGGCATTGGATGAGGCTTAGTTTTTTTAGTATCCTCTCGAGTTAAAATAAGATCAAATATACCTTTCAAATTTAATGAATTCAAAAAGATCTCAGTGGTATCTTTTTCACTTGCAGTAACAAGTGCAATCTTTAAACCATCCGCGCGAGCATCTGCAATAAGCTTAATAACACTTGGATTTAGAACCTGGTTAAATACATCCTCATCTTTAAGATACTCAACAAATTTTTCGTTTTTTAATTTTACAAAATCAACAAATGAAATCGCATCAATAATTCCCTTAGTTAGAAGTGTTTTATGAACATAAGGTTCTGCAACTCCAACAAAGAGATCTAGAAGCTCTCTAGTGGGTTTACTCTTCTCACCCAGAAGCTCAATCAAAGCTTTTTCATGGAGTACCTCAGAGTTTAAGAGAGTTCCATCCATATCAAAGATTAGGGACTTTATCCCCTCTTCTTTAAGTTCTATATATTCAGGAACTCTATTAAATTCATTCATTACTGAACAATCTTATCAATCATATTTTTAACATTTTCTTTAGCTTTATTAGGTGCCAGAGATACTGCTTTAGCTTCAACTTTTGCTAAAGAACTTTTTAAGTCTTTTTTAGAAATCTTTAATAGAACAGAACAAGACCAAGCTCTAAACTCTTTTACAGCTCCAAGATCTTTTGAGTAAGCTCTTTTTTCCCAATAGGATTTTGCTACTTTTAAGCCACTCAGACTACTTTCAATATCCATTACCATCGTGTTGCTAACGTATTCATCTAACTTTCCACCAACCTCAGTTGCATCCCCTTCAGTTGAGGTTGTTAATACATCCTTGATTTTTGTCTTAAGCTCTCCGGCTACATGACTTGCAGCTTCTGCTTTAGCGATTTTACAGGCCATTTCTCTGTTATTTTTAGGACCTGTTTCATACTTATAATAACTAAAATCTTTATTATCTAAGTCATCAATGAATTCTTCATACTCAGAAATCCACTCTGGCACTTCGGCGTGACTTGCATCAACAACTTTATATTCTCTTTCAAGTTTTCTCGACGAACAAGAAAACACTAAAGCTACTATGGACAACATCATCAATTTTTTCATTATATACCTCATTAAAAAAGCCCCAGGATTTGGGGCTCGTTATTTTTATTAATTATACTAATATTAAAGTGAAATATCTTGATTATTCCAGTCATATTCCCAAGATACTCCATCGTCTGGCTCACATTGAGTACTAGGATCACCAACGACACACTCTTCACACTTAAATGGATAGTCTTTTGTATTTGCAGACTGCTCACCCAATGTTTTCAGAACTGTTGCGATTGTAGTTCTCGTTGCATCAGCTTTCTTATTAATACGTACTAAGAATTTAGCATAAGCCCAAAGGCTTCTAAAGTTAGATGTATCAGGGACTTTCCCATACTTAATAAGGTACTGGAAAATTGATTTAGATAGCTTCAACATGAAACCACCATTTGGTGCAACTAATCCTTGGATAGCACTTTGGTAAACTTCAAAGTAAGCGTTATTAACTTCATTTACTTCAGAAGATGTTTTTCGACATATTTTATATTTACGTAAAATTCTATCGTCACAGCCATCATCCATCTTATTATTTTCATTTACATCAAATCTTAAAAGAGTTGACTCAACATTTAATAACCCTGCGAAGAATCCAAAAGCATCATCTTCGGTCATTGGAATATCAATTTGTTCTCCGTTTGCATCTTTAGTAAAATTACATGTTCTCGTAAAAGCATCTGTTTCATTTACAAACTTTAAATAGCTTGAAGACTCAGTAGGGCTTGTTCCCTCGGGGAGGTTTTCTGTAAGCTCTTGAGTAAATGAATATAATAGAGGCATTGAATCAGACAGTCTACTTCCAGCACTATCATAAGGTTTATTAAGAACAGTCATAAACTTTTCTCTGAAACAACTTACGTGGAATCTTCCGTATTCATCAACATCGTTTCCACACTCTTCTTGCATCAACATATTAAATGATTCTTTAACACTCAGAGCAGTTACAACCCCAACTAAAAATTCTGTTATCTCAGGAACTTCCAGACAAGGTCCACCAGTCTTACTCTTACATCCATCAGATTGATTTTGAAAAAGTGTAGACATAAGAACTAAGTTCTCTGCAGTACTCGTTACCTCTGGAGCGAATCCACCTTCTGGAAAAGGCAGTACATTTCCATTATCATCTCTTTTATAACTCCTACCAACTTTTGTTAGTCCAACATCGCGAAGAAGCCTTTTAAGTTTATCTATTAAAGGTTTAACATGGGGAATAAGCTCCATATGGTAACCACCACGAGCTTCTTCTTTTGCTTCACCATGAGTTTTCATTACTTCAGTTACTAGATATTCTAGAGCTCTAATCTCGACCATACCGGAAGCATTTCTTTTGTACTCATGACCAAAGATGGGTGACTTTCTACTTCCTTTAAAATATTTATAGTTATAAGCAATATTTGCAAAATGATCTCGAAACTCTCCTTCTCTAGAGTTTTCAGTTGGGTACTCACTAAAGTCTCTTGATACAGGCCTAGTATCATTTAGCTCCTCTTTATATACGTCATACATTTTAAAGAAAAACTCAGACTCATCAAAGAGATTACCTGCGTGGCTTAGTAGAGAAGTTAAATCTTTTGTACTAAAATCAATTGATCCATTCTCTGCACCAACAAGAATTCTTTTTATTTCGACAAACTCTTTAGGATACTTTCTCAAATGAAATGAATAGTCTACACCTGGAAGTTCCTCATCAGGGTTTCCAAGTGACGGTGAAATTTCTTCGGCAGAGTCGAAAATATCATAAATGGAAAATAATTTTTGAGTACTATCTGCACTGTAGAACAAGTTATTATTTACAAGTTTGACATCTCTATTGAAGAGATTGAGCATCTTTTGTAGTTCGTCTTTAAATATAAAATTCTTACCTTGAACAAGGTCTAGAGCAACCAGTATTAGCTCTGGTATCTTATCAATTGCATCTGACATCTCACCATTTGTAAGAACATATTTTTCCCCACCTAAAAATACTTTTTTAAGAAACATCAAAGACTTTATTTTATCTACTCGTCCTTCTTCTTTACCAAAAAAATTAGTTAAGAAACTCTCAGAGTTTATTGAGTCGAGCCTCGAAGTAGAGCCTGTTGTCATTAATGACTTAACTTTATCCTTAATGAGAGTCATTCCAGCATATACTCTATCTCTAGCTCTAATATGACGATCGTAATCGAGAGGAGTTTCATTAATAAAATGCTTATAAACGTTTAAGTAGATTTTCTCATTAAAATAAATCAGGAGATCGACAATTTTTTTAATGTCACCTTCAGGGATATAACCGTTCTCCCCACCAAAAAGGATGAAGCTTAAGTCAAAAATAGAATCAATAATTGGTCTTATATCTTCATCACCAACATCAATAATATCTGTGTCTAAAACATCAAGGAGTGTCTTTTTAGATACAAATCCAGGTCTGTCAGTTTTAACAAATTTTAAAAACATATCTATTTTTTGCTCAAGGCATAAGATGTCGCCTTTGATATTTTCTTCTAATATTCTGGAAAATGACTTTGCATCAAATGCACAATTGGCACCTAAGATTCCACTTCCAAAAGATTTGGAGTTTTTATCTGTCATGAAAAGATCTCCACAAGAAGTGGCCAAGATCATTATGAATGTAAGAAGTGCTATAATTCTTTTTTGCATTACGTCCCTATTTTCCTAAAAATGTTTAAGTGATATACACACAAAATTTTAACATTTTTAGTTGTCTACCGTTAAAGGGTATCAAAACTTACCTAGCAAGAGCATTATCAAAAGCTAAGCAGTCAGATATACTAGCAGTTACGACGGCCTAAGTAATTAACAATTGGTAGTATTTGACGCATCAAACATTGTATTTACTTACACATGCGCAACGCAGAAACGATAATAGTACTGATAATTTATGTGAGTTTAATGGCGCAACCAGCAGGATTCGAACCTGCGACCTACCGCTTAGAAGGCGGTTGCTCTATCCAGCTGAGCTATGGTTGCGTAGGATAATCTAAATACCTCTAATTACAGAGAAATAATGTAGATAGGCTGTAAAATTTAAGCCCTTTTGTGTTGTCTGTCAACAGAGGAAATAAATTTTATAAGACTATTTTTGTCACTTTTTATTCTCTGAAATTACTTGTATTCTCTCAAAATGATAAAAGCCAAAATCTTTAGATCCGCAAAGCGGGTTTTTGACTGCAAAATAAATGATACCGGTGAGATTGTACCAGCAACAGTCCTCAGAGAAGTCATGAAAAAGGATCATCCAGTTGTGGGTGATAATGTCATATTGAAACAAGGAACAGACTCTGCAGATTACGATATTATTGAAATTGAGCAGCGTGAAAATGAAATTTTTAGAAAAATTGTAAGAACCAATAACAAAAAAGTTATTGCCAGTAATGTCGACGTCATCTTAATCATGTGTAGCGTCTCCAATCCAAAATATAAACCATTTTTACTAGATAGGTATTTAGCAAGAGCAGTCCAGTGGGATGTTCCTGCGGCAATTATATTAAACAAAATGGACGAGTATGAAGATGACTTTGAGCTCGAGTTTGAGTTAGAAAAATTTAAATCCCTAGGTGTAAGAGTTTTCATGCTCAATTCCGAAGATCCAACCGACTCTCGATTTAGAGATGATTTTTTAGAACTACAATCACTGCTTAAAGATACGACAACAATTTGTCTTGGCCAGTCAGGTGTAGGAAAAAGCAAACTTATTTCAAGCCTGAGTGACGGTGAAGTTCAACTTCTAAGCTCTAGACTTGCAAAGAAAGTAAATAAGGGAGCTCACACAACGACTTGGGCAGAGATGGTGGATTGTAAAAATTTTCTAATGATCGACTCTCCAGGAGTTAGAACTCTAAGCTTATTAGATATTGCAGCGGAAGAACTTCCTAGCCTATTTCCAGACCTTAGACCTTTATTTGGTAATTGTAAATTTAACGACTGTAAGCACGAAGACAATTCCAAGGGATGTTTTTTTCACACATTAGATGAGGAAATATTGGAAGAGAGAATCCATCTTAATAGACTTTATTCATACTTAAAACTCAAAGAGGAAATTGAATCAATTCCTGAGTGGGAAAAGTAACTAAATAGTACTTTCCCCTTCTCTTTTTTGCAGAGGAGTCTTATCTTGGACTTTTGGTCTCCTCTTATCCTTCCTGACTAATCGAATCAATATTTTCCCTTCAACTTCTTTAGGAGCTATAGCTGTATACCCATAAGGAATTGGAACTGTTTGTGTCATGCTTTGATTACTCGAACGAAACGTACGAGTTCCACTATTTTCATTTTCGATTTTTTCAATCTGTTTGGCTTTAACAATAATGGAGGATGTCTTAGTTTCGATATCAAGTTTAACCGATTGATCTATAGGTCGAATAAAAACATCAATGGTTCCATCAGTATTTTTCAAACTCTCTACCGTAACCATTTTACTACTTTGGAAATTTTTAAAACGATCTCCAAGAATTGATTTAAAGAATGAATCGTCCATATCGTCATCGAAAAAGTCATCCTGACCAAACGCATCGAGCATCTTATCCATCATTGCCTTCCGACTTTCCATAAATTCTTTTAAAATTTTCTCTTGTTGAGTTAAATCTTCTTGAGCGTACAAAAAAGAATTACTTAGCAAAAAAAGTAAAAATAAAACTTTCATCTATCTCTCCACTTTTCAAAAACATTAATAATTTGATCAATACCATCTAACACGCATGCCGGACCCGGTTGAAGAAAAATCTCCGGCTCTAGCTCAAAGATATGACCACTTTTAATAAAAGCAAGGTCACTATAGCCATTTCTACTTTTTATTTTATTAATATTAACTTTTTTTCCGCAGTGACACGCAAACATAATATCAGGGTTTGATTTGATTATATCTTGATGACCAACAAACCTTTCTTTAGCTAAGTTACCACTAGCTTTACTTTGAAAAATATTCTCTCCACCACAAATCTCTATTATCTCACTAACCCACTGAATTGCACTTATGAGAGGATCATCCCACTCCTCAAAATAGACTTTTGGTTTTTGCTTAAGTGTTTTTGAAAAATCTTCAGCTTTACGTATATTTTTTAAAATCTTTTCAATTAGTAATTGACCTTGATCTTTTTTATCAACCATTTTTGAGAGCGTAGATATATACCTCAATAGATCGTCTATGCTTCTGTGATTAGCAATCCAAACATCTATTCCTTGCTCAACTAAATCCTTTGCAATATCTTTTTGGATATCTGAAAACCCTAGAACAAGATCCGGCTTAAGCTCAATAATTTTATCTATATTAGAGCTAGTAAACATTGAAACTTTGGGAATATCTAAAGCTTCCTTAGGTCGCTTAACAAATTGCGATACCCCTATGATTTGATCACCTGCACCTATTTCAAAAAGGGTCTCTACAGATTCTTCTGTTAAGCAGATAATTCTAAGTGGTTTATTGTAATTTGGTGTATAATCCATACACCTATAATAAAGAAAATTCGGACAAAATAAAAGGTTATTAAATGTATAAAATTGTAACACTGCTTTTCTCTCTAAATCTATTTGCTTTAAGTCTAAATGCTGAGAAACACGTAGACATGAGTGCGATCGCCTTTAAGATTGGAGAGCAAAATTTACTTGCAGTAAGTCTTGTTCACGATAAAGATTGGCACACATACTGGAAAAATCCAGGCGATGCTGGTTTAACGACTAAATTTAATTTCTCTACAAATGAGGGTGATTTAAAACTTGAAGCCTATCCTTGGCCTGCTCCGAAAAAATTTATGGAAGCAGGGGAAATATTAGCTTTTGGATATGGATACACTCAGCACTTCTTTTTCAAACTAAACCAATCTGTCAAAAATAAAGTTCTTAAAATCAAAGGTCAATGGCTAGTATGTAAGGATATTTGTATTCCAGGAGAGGATGAAGCAAGTATAAAGCTTTTTGACAATCTTTTAGGAAAGACAACTAATCATGAATTTGAAATTGGTGAAATTGTAAGTGCTTATAAAGCACTTCCATCCAAAGTTGGAAAGCCCAAGGACTTAGAGGTTTTTCTATCAAAAGGAAAAGAAGAAAATACACTTGTTTTACAATATAGTTTTTCAAATATCAAAATTGAAAATTTTGATACAAAAAGTAATCTCCTTACACCTTATTTAGTTAATCTTTTTGATTATAAACACGAGAAACTTTTTTACGATGAAATAAACAAAACGCTCTACGGAAGAATATATGTCGACTGGAATGGTGTATACGAAGACCCAGAGATTCCACTTCCAAAAACGGGACGTTTTACAAAACCTCTAAACATTAAGTTTCTCTTACAATATAACAAAAATAAAAAAGCATCTATTATTGATGTTCCCCTTTATGAATTCTCGCCAACTGGGGATATGGCGTTTAATAACATACTTAAAAAACTCACACCAATAAAAGAAATTAATATGAATAGTATGGATACCGATACGAGCCTTCTAACATTTATATTGTTTGCTTTTCTTGGGGGCTTGATCCTTAACCTTATGCCATGTGTACTTCCTGTGATCTCACTTAAGTTATTTGGATTAATTTCACACTCAGAAGAATCGAAATCTAAAATTTTAAAACATAACCTTGCGTATACTGCTGGAGTGATTTCTACTTTCATGATCTTTGGTGCTGTCATTATTTTCTTAAAATCAACAGGAGAAAAAGTAGGCTGGGGTTTTCAGCTACAATCGCCAGGTTTTGTTTTTTCGATGATGATCATACTACTTGTATTGGCCATGAATATGCTAGGACTGTTTGAGTTCAGAACACCAGGTGGCAAGAAACTAGGTAACACACAACTCAAAGAAGGAATGACTGGTGACTTTTTTAACGGTGTACTAGCAACCATTCTTTCGACACCTTGTTCTGCTCCCTTTCTTGGAACTGCACTCACCTTCGCATTCACCACAGGCTCTTCCGGAATTTTTCTTATATTCTTCTTTGTAGGCCTTGGGCTTTCGTTCCCTTTCATCCTCACTGGAATATTTCCTGCTTTAATTTCATTTCTTCCAAAGCCCGGTGCATGGATGGACAAGCTTAAAAACATATTAGGATTCACCCTACTTTTAACTTTTGTATGGCTCTACGATGTCTTTATGAATCTAGTCGATTTTAGTTTTTTTGGAATTTACTATAATACGATTTTCATTTCACTTTTTATGGCCTTTTTCTTTAGAAAGAAAATATCAAAAGCTTTTATATGGAATCTTATTCTTTTTCTAATTCCTATCGGTCTGACGATCTCAACAATAAGTAGTAACGGACTAGAGATGAGTGACACTGATATGGAAGTTAATTCCAGAACAGATGTGACTTGGAATAAATGGTCAGAACAAGCAATGTCTGATTTTTCAAAAGAGTCGAAATGGGTCTTTATTGATTTTACCGCGAAGTGGTGCCTTACGTGTAAAGTGAATAAAAAACTTGTTTTAAATACAGATGCATTTACGGACATCGTCGAAGAAAATGATATGCAACTTCTTATCGGTGACTGGACAAAAAGAGATGATTACATAACAGAGTTCTTAAACAAATACAGTATTGTTGGAGTTCCTGCATACTTTATGCAATCTCCTAGTGGGAAAGTAATACACCTTGGAGAAACGGTTTCAATTTCGAAAATAAGAGACACAATGAAAGCTAATCAATAGTTGAAATAGGCTGCTCCATAAGTCTTTTAATCACTTCTTCTGGAGCAGTATCGTTATAAAGAATTTGATATATTCCATCAAAGAGACTAGTTCTTATGTGGTACTTACTGGCAAGCTTATGAGCCGCTGCAGTTGTCTTATACCCCTCGACAACACTTCTTTGAGAAGCAATTATCTCAGATGGCTTTCTACCCTTTGCTATTTCTAATCCAAAAGTTTTATTACGAGATAAATTACTAGTTGTCGTTAAGATCAAATCCCCCATTCCAGCGAAAGAATAAAAAGTCTCAGGTCTTGCATTATAAACTTTTCCAAAACGAAGCATTTCTGTAATTCCGCGTGTAATCATTGCTGCTCTGGTATTATGGTTATAACCCATTCCTTCAAGAATACCTCCTGCGATTGCTAAAATATTTTTTAAAGCTCCGCCTAAGAGAACACCTTTAACGTCATAAGTTGGGAATGCTTTGAAATAATTAGTTTGAAGCATTGAAGTGACGTTCAATAAAACATCGGGGCTTTTACCAGCGAGAGATACAATCGTAACTTGTTTATCTAAAATTTCTTTAGCAAATGATGGCCCAGATAAATAAGTAAGTTTATCGTGATGAGCAGAGAAATAACGGTTGAATAAGTCATCCGGGAGTTCAAGTGTATCCGGGTCAATCCCCTTTGATAATGATACGAGAGGAATGTTATTCTCAAAGTATTTTAAAAAACGTTCTTTATTTTCTGAATAAAAAGAGCAGATTGCGCTAGTTGGAAGTCCGTTAACCAACAGCTCGATTTTAGATTGCTCTGTAAGTGTATCAACTTCTTTCCAATCAAGAGCTGGCACAATATTTTTTGCAAGCTTTTGGCCAGGAAGGTAGATTGCATTCTCTCCACTTTTAATTGAATCGTAAATATCTTGAGAGCGTACTTTGACAATGATTTGATCAAAGTTTTCGGAAAGAACTGAAGCGATTGATGTACCAAATGCTCCTGCCCCAAAAATAATTGCTGTTTTATATTTCACATTGCCTCCTGATATTATAGAGACATTATACCTTCTACATCTTTAAGACGAGCGTACACGGCAACAACCTCCTCAGCAGAGTTTACTAGTAGTCGACTTGAAAAGCTTACATACTTCCCTTCGCTAGATTCTCTAATTGAAACTTTATGACCATCCAGATGTGCTAAGACTTGATCTCTTTTATCGGCCAATACAACGAACTTAAAAGTATAGTACTCAGGCCATGAATTTTGCTCATCCAGTAAGGCTTTAAATTTAGTTGTATCCATCGGTTTCTCCAGTTATTACGCTGTATAAAGATTAAAGAAGTTAATGTTTTTACCTAAAAAATGACAGTTTGTACAGTTTTGACGCCAAGAGTAACAGTCATAATTATAACTTCCGTTGAATCAGATTATTGATTAACTAATTTCTACAATATAGTCATGCTTCACAAAGTACTTATTGAAAATTAGTTTTTTCTTTTATATCAATGGCTTATTTCAAACTGGTCAATTTAAATACCGTGAGGTAATTGATAATCTTATAGAAGACACAGGAACTGTATAAAGAATGAATGATCTAGATAAAGCGTCACAATTAATTAAGAATGATGATCTTGTCGTCATTCCAACAGAAACAGTCTACGGGCTTGCAGCATCGATCTATAGTGAAATAGCTATAAAGAAAATTTTTAAAATTAAAGAGAGACCTTTTTTTGATCCACTAATTGTTCACATATCTTCGGTTGAGATGGCAAAAGAGTTAACTACAAGTTGGGATGAAACCTGTAATGTTTTAGCTAAAAAGTTTTGGCCTGGCCCTTTAACGATAGTCATTCCTAAGAGTGATAAGATTATTGATCTTATCACGAGTGGCTTACCTGATGTTGGCTTGAGATGTCCCGACAATAAGCTAACTTTAAAACTAATTGAACAACTAAATACTCCCCTAGCGGCTCCTTCTGCAAATAAGTTTACAAAAACATCGCCGACACTTGCATCCCATGTTCAAGATGAATTTGGAGACAGTGTATTCATTCTTGATGATGGTCCATGTTCATTAGGAATAGAATCTACAGTTATTGGAATAAAATCTGATGCTATTCAAATTTATAGACCCGGCTCGATTACAAAATCTCAGATTGAGTCTTCACTTAATGCTGCTGGAATTGACTTGAAAGTTATTACTGGAGAGAGTCCTGTATCCCCCGGCGCTCTAAAGCACCACTACATGCCTAAGAAGCCAATTACATTAGTTAAAAAAATTAACCCAACAGATGAGTCTGTCTCAACTTGGATAGTACCTCAAGATGCTGTTATTGCTTCAAGAGAACTTTATTCTAAACTTAGAGCTATGGATAAAGAAAACACCAATTCAATTACAATAGTTTTGCAAGAAAGCTTTAAGGGTGATGAGAAATTTAACGGATTTTTAAACCGACTCGATAAGGCCAAAACGGTTGATTACTATTTTATCTAAATAAGTAACGGTTAATTTCAATCATTATTCCTGTATACTGAAGAATACTCACAACAGTTCCAAAGAGAATAAAACTTAAAATTAATTTACGGCTCACACTCTTACGTGACTCGTCTATGATTGCACCAAGGTCAGCTTTGATTGCATGTTGGTCAAATATAGCGACGACTCTATCGACATCTTTGATAGTGAAAAGTAATTCCTCATCAACATCTTTTCTTTTGATTGATATTAAAAAACGAGGATGAATAATTTTGAATGATTCAATCTCACTATATTTCACGCTCTGATTAAAAAAAGGTACCCCTCGATTAATTACAACTCCAGTTTCAAAGAAAACAATTCCTCTAATGAAAGAATAATAAAGAGTAGGAATTAAAGTTCCTATAATGAAGCCAACAAACTGTGCAGGATAAATAATATGGAACTGAACAACATCATCAAATGTACTATATCCATTTTCTATAAAGTCAGGATCAGAGTATGTTTTGAAGTAAAGGTTAACCAAAACCCAAGTTGCAATACTCAAGAATATAATTTTAAATTCTATAAGTGCTGTTGAACGGTATAATTTTTTTCCAATTTTAAAATCTTTCATTAATACTCTATTAAGGGAACAATATTTTGAGCATAGCGAACCATATCGATCACTTCTCTCACGCAACCATCTCCACCTTCTCTTTGAGAAATATAATCAACTTCCTCTTGAATTTCGTGACTCGCATGTGGGACAGTCGCAGAAAAGCCAACTTGCTTCAGAATAGGAAGGTCAAAAAATTCATCTCCCATATAGAGCGCTTCACTCTTATCAAAGCCACAGTCGGCCATAATTGCCTCAAAACCTTCTCTTTTATCCGTCGTTCCCATTTTTAAATAATCTACGCCTAAGCCTTCGAATCTCTTCTTAACTCCTATACTATCACCACCTGTAATTATTCCGACTTTAAGTCCAGCACGTTGGAGTGTCTTTAGTCCGTAACCATCATAAGTATTAAAGCATCTATTGAAACCATTTTCGTCACCATCCCAATAAACTTTACTATCAGTCAAAATACCATCAACATCAAAAAGTGCAATTTTAATCTTTGAAAGTTTATCGTGAAATTTTTTGCTTTCTGCTCTGAGATCTCTTTTCATTATTTATCCTTGAACTGCTTGTCGAATTCTTAATATTTTTTCAATAAGCGGTCTAACCGCAGTTAGTGGCAACTGGCTAGTAGCATCCGATAAAGCTTTTTCCGGATTTGGATGAGCTTCCATGAAGATACCGTCAGCACCAGCTGCAATAGCTGCTTTAGCAAGAGTTTCTATTTGCTCTCTCTTCCCACCAGTAGACTTTCCAAGTCCACCAGGTCTTTGCACACAGTGAGTAGCATCATGGATAGTTCTAACACCAAAACTTTTCATAATTTGAAAACTTGCCATATCAACCACGAGATTATTATAACCAAAACTTGTTCCTCTTTCGGTCAATAAAATTTGCTCTAGAGGTAAATAGTTAAGTGCTTTATCAACAATATTTTTAGTATCTTCGGGCGCTAGAAACTGTCCCTTTTTAATTTTTAATTGTCCGCCGTATCTTTTACAAGCTTTTGCACCTTCTAAGATCATATCTGTTTGACGACATAGAAAAGCTGGGACTTGAATCGTGTCGACAACACTTGCTACTAAGTCAGCTTGAGCTGGTGAGTGAAAGTCAGTAATTGTTTTTATTTTAAATGTATCTGAAACTTTCTCTAAAATTCTAAGCCCCTCGTCAATACCTGGGCCCCTATATGAATCAATTGCAGATCTATTTGCTTTATCAAAGCTTCCTTTAAAAGATATATTGAGCTGATCTTTAAAATCTTCAAGATCTTTTAAAATTGTTTCACAAACTTGCATTGCGAGAGCTTCACTCTCCAAAACACAAGGTCCTATAAATAAATCCATTTTTTTCATTCTATCTCCTCAATTATTTAAATTAATGTTTAGCTCTCTCGCCTTTTCTTTTTAAACCTGCAGTAATAAATTTTTCAAATAGTGGATGCGGCTTAAATGGTCGCGATTTAAACTCTGGGTGATACTGACAAGCGATGAAAAAAGGATGGTCACTCAATTCAATTACCTCTACGAGGTTTAACTTTTCATTTATCCCAGAAATAACCATTCCCTTCTCAATTAGTATTTCTGTATATTTATTATTAACTTCTAGTCTGTGACGATGCCTCTCTGAGATATGGTCACTGTCATATATTTTATGTGCAAGAGTGTTGGTTGAAAGTTTACAGTCATATGCACCTAAACGCATACTTCCACCTTTGCTTCCTTCTTTAGTCTGACCTTCCATATAATGGATAATGAAATCTCCACCTTCATCAAACTCCATACTCGTAGCATTTTTAATACCGGCCATATTTCTAGCGAACTCAATCATGGCCAATTGCATACCAAGGCAGATTCCAAAAAATGGAATTTTACTTTCCCTAGCAATTCGTATCGCTTCTATCTTGCCTTCGGTTCCTCTTTGACCAAAACCTCCAGGAACAAGAATGCCGTCAACAAGATCGAGTTGTTTGGTATCTCCCTTCTCTATATCCTCAGCGTCTATATAAATCACTTCAAGTTCGACTTGATTCCCAATGGCACCATGTCTCAGAGCTTCATCAAGAGACTTATAGGATTCTGTTAAATCAGTATATTTTCCGACGATTCCAATTTTGATTGAAGATTTTGGGTTATCAATATTATGTACAACCTTAACGAGATCTTTTATATCGGGTTCACTTGCCCAAATTCCAAGTAGTTCTGCGATCTTTGTATCGAGCCCTTGTTCATGAAAAGCGAGAGGAACTTTATATATAGAATCGAGATCTATAGACTGAAACACATTTGCTCTTGGTACATTACAAAAGAGTGAAATCTTATCTAGAATATCATCGTCAATATCTCTGTCAGCTCTACAAATAATTATATTAGGGAATAGTCCGATACTTCGCAGTTCTTTTACTGAATGCTGTGCAGGTTTAGACTTTAACTCACCAGCTGCATTTAAATATGGAATAAGAACAAGATGCACGAATATTACATTCTCACTGCCGACATCGTGAGCGAACTGTCTTATCGATTCCATAAATGGACCCGACTCAATATCACCAACTGTTCCACCAATCTCCGCTAAAAGAACATCTGAATCTTCAGCTGCTAAGTGAATTCTTCTTTTGATTTCATTTGTTATATGAGGAACAACTTGAACCGTTTTTCCTAAGTATTTTCCTTCTCTCTCATTCTCAATTACTTGAAGGTATACTTGACCGGTAGTAAAGTTATTTTTCTTTTCCAAAGTAAGAGACGTGAATCTTTCATAGTGACCAAGGTCGAGATCCGTTTCAGCTCCGTCATCTGTTACAAAGACTTCTCCGTGCTGAGTTGGACTCATTGTACCAGGATCAACGTTGATATACGGATCCATTTTAAGCATATTTATTTTTATGCCTCTACGTTCAACAAGACTTGCAATACTAGCTGCAGCAAGTCCTTTTCCTAAAGAACTAGCGACACCACCTGTGACAAAGATATACTTTTTAACTTTCTTACTCACAGAATACTCCCTCTACTTTTTTTATATCATCTTCTACGTCGACGCCGATAAGTTTTACGTTTATTACTTTAGCGTGAATAGTCATACCGTTATCAATCGCTCGTAATTGTTCAAGCTTTTCTAAGTTTTCATGAATCGATGGAGATAGTGCAACGAAATCCACTAAAGCTTTTGGTCTATAAGAGTAAATCCCAATATGTTGGAACCAAGAGTATTCTTCCTCTTCTCTAGAAAAAGGAACTCGTGCTCTTGAAAAGTAAAAACATGAATTTGTTTCTTTATTATAAATACACTTAACTATATTTGGGTTATCAAAATCGGAATCGGTTGATTTTCTCTCATTTAAGCCGGTGTAAATATCTGCTTTTGAACTAAGGTGAGAGTCTACAATATCTAGTATTGTCTTCGCCTTTAAAAGTGGTTCATCACCTTGAACATTAATAATGAGATCATAATCTTTATCTTTGAAGAACCTTTCATAGGCCAGAGCAATTCTTTCTGACCCAGTGGCCACATCATCATCAACCCTGACAACTTTCTCATTTATACCTGTTATAAAGTCTTCTATTCTTTGGTCGTCAGTCACAACACAGTAATCTAGACCAGTATTTTTACAATTATCGATCACGTATTGGATCATGGGCTTACCATTAATAAGGGCAAGAGGTTTTCCCGGAAATCGAGAAGATGCGAAACGTGCTGGAATTAAAATGATACTACTGGACATAGGCGAATATTAACCTATTTCAGTACTTTTTGGCCATTATTTACAAAGTCATTTTGTGACAGGAAGCATTATTCCCACTCCTACTAAATCTTAGAAAATCTGATAAAATAACGTAATGAAAATAGTTTTTATAGCTTCTTGTTTAGTATTCAGTCTACATGCGTCAAACCTTGATAATATTCGAGATGTGATCACCGACCCTGCTGTTAGTAAGAGATGCAAAGCCTTAATCACTGAAAGGAACCAAAAGATTGAAAACAAACAAAAACTCACCTCTTTGCTTAGAAGAAATACAAAGCTTTTAAATAAAGTAAAAGTTAATCAAAAGTTGGTTACTAAAAAGCTTGAAATCACTAAAATATCCCTTCAAAATAACCTGCGATTAACCAAGTTTAGAATTAAATCAATGGAAGAGAATATCGTTCGAAAAGGTTGCCCAGGAATTTCATTATAAATTTTACGAGCCGTTTTAGTTGGTGTTAGTATTTCCTTAGAGACAAATAAGGGAAACACACAATATGAGACTCAAAAGAACTTGGAGAATACTCCTCGTTGCTTCACTGGTTCTCGCATACTCTTTTAGTTACGCGCAAAATATCAATGAAGCCGAACTTGAGGATATCGAGAAAGTAAGCATCGAGACAAATCCTTCTGCTAATTTGAAGAATGAATCTAAACTCATTTCACTCAAAGACGTCCTAGAAGAAGGACTAAGATTAAATTCTCTTCAACAACAACGGCGCTTTCAAAGTGAAATTCTAGATATTAACTGGAGTGATGACTACAAAGAATTTTGGTTCCCACAATTAAACCTTACGATTAACTCTGATGAAACTTTAGTAGATAATCTCTACGGTGATGTAGATGATAATAACGGTGTAGCAAAAACACCAAATGGATATGTTGGACTAGAGATCGAAAACTACACAGTTTTTAACTGGGGTAAAGACTATCTGGAATATCAAAACAGCAAAGAAACTTATAAACGACAAAAACAAATTTTAAAAGAGCAAAGAAGAGCTCTACGCTTTGATATTATCTCTAATTATTTCAACCTTGTTCGCTTGAAGAAAATAGCAAGGGCAAACAAAAACCAACTTAGACAAAATTCATTTATATATAGACTAGCAAAAGAGAAACTCTCATTAAAAAAAGTTGGAACTCAACAGTTTCTCCAAGCGAAGTCCGAGTTCTTAAAAGCTCACCAAGAATATCAGAATTCATTATTTTTTGTCACGGAGGCCGAGCAAGTACTTGCAAAGTCTATCGGCGATAACCTAGAGACAACTTACACTACTGCTGAGGAATTACAGTTTAAAACACTGACAAATCTACCAAGCACATCTTATCAGTTCGCGCAGGAGAAAAATCCAGAATTCTTAACAGCAAAAACTAATCTTAATAATGCCAATAGGTCATTTCAAAAAGCTCTCAAAGAAAACATGCCACTTCCTAAATTTGATGTGAGATTTGGAGCTTTAAGGCACAATTTCTCAGACGCAGGAGCCCAGGATACTTTTGAAACAAGTCCCGGCAATAAGAATGTTGAACTGGTTGCATCTATAAATATGAAATGGACTATTTTTGGATCAGGTGGATTGTTTAATACAAATACCGACAAAAAAGCATATCTTCGAAAAAGAATATCAGAGATTGAATATCGAGAATCAAAAAGAGTGATTAAAGTTTCAGTAAATACACTCCATAGAAAGATTAGGTTCTTAGAAAGAAAGTACGAAGCAAGCGTCGCTCTTGTTAAGAGCATCCGTAAAACGTTTGATAAAACTCTAGATAATTATATTGGAAGTAAAGCAAGCTTCGCCGACATAAAATTAACTCTAGAACTTATGACTAATTCTTTAATTGAGTTTGAAAATGCAAAATATGAACACCTCTTCTACAAGCTACAACTAGCTCTATTAATGGGTGTAGACGACTTTCCAGGAGAAAGATTTGAAGGGTTGGTGATCAGATGAAATTAATACTTATATTAATTGTTATTGCTACACACTCATGGGCAAACGATGCTAACGAAGCCGCATTTTTATTCAAACAAGAATCTTTAAAAAGACTAAGCCCTTCTCAAATAAAAGAGAATCCAGAGATTTATCTATATGATCAAAGTCTAATAAGAGACGGCGAAGGTGAAGGTGGAATTTATACTGACACTTACTATACTAAAAAGGATTCGTTTAAGATGTCAATTGGTTATCAGACATCTTTAAGCCTTGAAGATTTTGCCAAGCTTAGAGTCATCAACATTCAAATTATGAAAAAAATTGCATCGTACAAGGATCAATGGCTTGCATTCCAACTTCAGAATGTTGTTGGTGCGTACTCTACTTTGGCAGATGAGCTAGAAGAAAGTACCGACCCAGATGCTGATGGTTTTATAAAAAGAGGATCTAATGATCAATCGATGACTTTGATTGGAGTTGGTTTGGGATATCGCTTTAAAGCACTTACTCAAATGTTTGACTCAGATCGAGTTTTTGAAAATGTTCATGCCTATGGTAACTATATTACAAATTTAGACTCTACTACATCAGAACAATATAATGGATATGGACTTACAACTGAGTACTCAATTGAAAGAAGAATCAGTGAAGCATTATTTGTTAACTTGAAAATTGGTTACAATATCGCCTCTGTCGTTAGAGAAGCCAAAGATGATGAAAAGAAACAAGATCGCTCACTAGTCTTTAGATGGACCACAGTTGGATTTGATTTTGGTTATTACTTCTAAGCCAAGGAATTAAATGATTTCAAGATATGACTCACCAGAAATTTCAGACATATGGTCTGATTTCAATAAGTTTAAAACTTATCTCGAGGTAGAAGTTGCACTTTTAAAAGCTTTAGAAGGTAATAGGATTCCTGTTGGAACTTCAGATATTGTTATTGAAAAAGCAAAGATTAACACTGATAGGATTTCAGAGATTGAAAAGACAACTAAGCATGATGTTATTGCTTTTTGTACTTCTATTACAGAAAACCTCCCCCCCGAAATTGGAAAGTTTTTTCACTTTGGTTGTACTTCTTCTGACATTATAGACACCTCATTAACTCTTCAGATAAAAAAATCAACTGGCCTTATCATCAAGCAGCTTACAAAGCTCACGACCTCTCTACAAGATAAAGCTGAAGAGACAAAGTTTCTAATCTCTATGGGTAGAAGCCATGGAATGAATGCAGAGCCAATGAGTTTTGGACAAAAGTTCCTCTCTCACTACAGTGAATTAAAAAGAAGATTACATGATTTACAAGCCTTCTATGATAATGATCTAACAGGACAACTATCTGGAGCTGTTGGAAATTACACCGTATTAAACTGCGATATTGAGAAAGCTGCAATGGATACACTAGGGCTTAAAGTTGAACCGGTTTCAACTCAGATAATACCTAGAGATAGAATTGCTAAACTTGTGTCGATCAACGCACTAACTGCGACGGCACTAGAAAGACTCGCTGTAGAGATAAGACTGCTTCACCATTCAGATATTGGTGAAGTCTTTGAAGGCTTCTCTAAAGGCCAAAAAGGCTCAAGCACAATGCCACATAAAAAAAATCCTGTATCCGCCGAAAACATTTCAGGACTCTCTAGAGTTATAAGGTCTCATGTTCTAATTGCGATGGAGAACATTCCTCTTTGGCATGAACGAGACATCTCTCACAGTTCAGCTGAGAGACTATTCCTACCTGACAATTTTGGCTTGCTATTCTATGCGCTTAAAAGAATGAACTCGACAGTAGAAAACCTTGTTATTAATAAAAAGAAGATTCAAGAAAAAGTTTTTTCACAATTTCAATATATTTCAAGCTACGTGCTTCATAAGTTAATTGAAGAAAACGATTTAACAAGAGAAGAAATCTATATAGAAACACAGAAAGCTTCATTTGAAGCAAAAACTAAAGAAGAGTTTTTTGAAATGTTAAAAGCAACTGGAAAGTTTGAGAATACGGACTTTAAAGTTTTTGAACAAATGGATGAAGTTGTTTTAAGAAATACTTTTCTCTCTCAGATAGACAAAGTATTTGTTCGGGCTTTAAATTAAAAATGGCCCCAACACACGACTATCAGGGCCACTATTCGAAGGATGATCTGGAAAACGCTTGACCTTTCTCCAGATTATTTGATTTGATTAATTAAGTATCTTTTACCTCTAAACAGAGATTTTTCTTGTTCGAGATAGCTAGTAGCTTCTTCATGAGTATCAAAAAGACCAATACCTACTCTATACCATGTCCCTTTATCTGGAACGCTTGCTTGATTAATAACAACAGTATAATTAGCAGCGACAAAAGGTTCCGCATATTTTTCAGCTTCTGCTCTAGTTTCAAGTGAGACAAGTTGAATAGTAAACTTCCCAGCATTAGCATCACCATCAATATAGAGTTCTTCAGGAGTTTCTGGAACAACTACAATTTCTGTTGGTTCCGGAGCTAATGTATCCATTTCAACTGGTGTGTCTTCTTTAACCACATCACCAAATTCACTATTAAGCTTATCTTGAAGTCCTTGCTGAGTGAGATCTTCTTTATTTAATGAATCTTCTAAGTTGGTACCCTCATCAAGATTATTTGCCCCTTCTTCTTCAACTGACTGTAAATCAATAGTCTTTTGAATATCGGGCTTAGTAACTCCAACCGAATCTATAAAGATTCCCTTTCCAACTTTCACACCAAGTGTAAAAGCTGTAACGGTTATAACAACCATAAAAAAGAAAATAAGAATTACTTCTTTTTTCTCAAAAACGAATAATTTACTTTTGTCTTCTAATTCCATAACTCTATTTTAACTGCCCCTATGTAAGGAGCAACAAGTAAATGAATTAAATCCATATAGTTCAATATTTAAACTTGTAAGCATGGAGGTTTTCTTAATTTTCAAACAGTTATGAACATAAGAATATTGGAATGATTACTGCAATAGTTTTGTAAGATGCCGACTACCACGCAACAAAGAGCATTAGATAACCACTCAGAATACTGGAGATTAAAATGACTAAAAAAGTAGGATTATTAAAGAATCAAAAAGGCCAAGGAGTTATGGAGTACATATTAATCACTAGTCTTATAGGAATTTTTTGCCTTGCAGCTGTAAAAAAGATTGGAAAAAGTCTAGATACAAGACTCAATCAAATGAATAGTAAAATAGTTAAAGAGATTCAAATTAAATAGTGAGCTATATATTTTCGACTCTAATTTCATTATCACTATTCATTTTCATTTTTAGCTCTTTCAGGTCAGTTAATCAAAAAATAGACTGCCATCGATTAAGAACAGAGCAAGATATTTACTCTGCCATTATAAAAAAGAGCGACAAAACAAATAATTTCAGAAAAGTTCAGACTTTTTCTCCCCGCTGTTTACTTAGCCGAAGATCAATACAACTCGAGCTCAAAGGGAGTCTTACAAATGAATAATGATATTGGAAATATAACTTCAATTGGTCTAGTCTTTTTTCTTGCAATAATTAGTATTGGAAGCATAAGTCTTATAAAAAAATCCAATGATATAAAGAAGCATAAAGAAGTCTTCATGAACTTTCTCTGTGTAAAAGAAGCTCATGGAGTTATAGCTCAGCATAAAGAAACCATTGAACTCACTAATAATATTATTAGAATTGCAAATTTAGGACAAATGATAGGACTTTTTACAAATCCAACTATTCTAATAGGCTCTAAAAGAGCCAAAGAGCTTACTCAAAAGTCTCAAGCTATCTACCATATTTCATTTTTGGAAAAAATAAGATCTTTGTTTACTCAATCCTGTATTTTCACACCAAATATAGCTAAAACTCACTTCGAAACAACTTCTGTGCTGATCTTAGAAAGAGACAAATCAGGCGTTGTAAAAAGAAGGAGAGAGAAGTGGGAATTTTCAAGCATCAACAAATCAAGCTTAATAAAGTCGACCTTAACTACAAAGACAGCCAAGACAAGCACTACTCTTTACTAAAACCAAGCGGCCAGGGTCAAATAGAAACACTAATACTGTGCTCATTCATTGGCCTTTCTATGTTTTCAATTTTTCAAATATATTCAAATCTACATACTGTTGAAACCCAGAATATTAAAGAGTTCAAATCAAGGTGGCAAAGACTAGAGAGGAAATATGGAAAATAAGAAACTGTGTAAATCTGTAAAGTTGAAATTTCTACTAGTTCTATTCTTGAGTAATGCTTCAATATTTCTTTTTACTAGTTATAGTAATGGCGAAATTAAGAATAAAATCATATTAGGTCCGAGACACGATTACATACTTTTAAAAGTAGCTGCCGAAAACAAGACAGCACTAGATACGACAACTCCTATACAAATGATATCAAAAGACCACAGGACAATTATTAAGAACGTGTTTGTATTAGAGAAGATCGAGGTATCAAAAGATCATTTGAGTCACACTCAATCTCAGAGTTCACATTATCTTGTTCATATCCATATAGAAGATGCAAAAAGAATTAATTTATCCAAAGAATTTATATTCTTTCCTAATAATTATTCAATAAGAAAGTCTATAAGTAGGAGAAACTATGAAGTTATTTTTTAGTATCTTGGCTTTTACTTACCTATCTCAAGCATGTCATGCATCTAAAATAGTCATTAGCTATGAAAGTGGCAATGTGGATAATGCTGAAGTCATACAGTCTATATTTGTTGATAGATATTCGATACCAAAAAATCTGATTTCAATTAGAAGTGGACTCTGTGACGAGGAAGATAGAGATAAACGTTTTCTCAATCTGTGTGTAAACAAAAAAGGAGATCTATTAAAGATCTCCCAAGATATAAAATTCAAAATTAAATCATTACTTTCGTTTAGATAGCCCCTTGGAGCAACCTATGACAAATTACTTTTTATCTTCTTTTTTGTGTATTGCGAACTTAGGTGTTGAACCTTCGATAGCAAGTTTATTTTTTCTTTTTCTACCTGCGTTTTTCTCTCTAAGTTTTCTTCTACATTTCGTCTGCATAGTTTTAGATGCCATTACAATATCCTTACGTTTCTATATTTTTAAGATTAGGTCACTATATTTATCCAGATTATGGCTTTTTGTCAAAATCTTTTTAGTTTCAGTCAATTATACCACTTCATCCGCAATTGCTGAAGAGAGTGCGATAAAGGACATATTCATTGGTAAAGGAGAGCAGCTTACGATTAACGCAGGACTCCTTAGTCATTTCTCCATAGGAAATAAAGAGGTTATCAAGTCAATCTACCGCGCTAAAGAGAGAAAGATCTATATTAAAGGAAAATCGATTGGTTTTAGTGATCTTGTTGTCTGGAATAATAAGAACAAAACAACTTATCACATATATGTAAGTTCAAAACGCGAACAACTTAATAAGCTAAAGAATGTTGAAACCCTTAAAAGGATAGGACTCGCCGTGTCATTAGAAGGAGACTATGCGCTAGTATCTGGGGAAATCAATTCATTGAGAGCATATTTGGCAATTCAGAAGATTCTCACACTTAAAGCTGAGAATCTTGTCTTTGATATTAATTTATCTAAAAAAGTACGTAATGAGATATTTGAAAAGATTTATGCTTCTTCCTACAAGTTTGGAGCGAGTAAGGTTATCTGCAAAAATTTGAAAATATCAATTTATTGCTCCATTGATGGATTAGATTTAAATGATCCGGTTATAAAGGATCTAGAAAAACAATTCTTTATAATCTTTGATAGAAAAATACTTCAATTCTCTGATAAGAATTACTTAGCTAAGTTCAAGATAGTTCAAGTTGAATCATTAAACGATAGAAATATAAAAGTCGGTCTCTCTAAACTTAGTGCACCACTAATAGATCTAATTCAAGGAAGACATCTATCTCTTATTGAAGGAGAAAGCATAAATGTCTCTGAGTTAAATATAAAAGCCACCCTACTTTCAGAGCCTCAAACGATTCTTACTCTTAATTCAAAGGCTACTTTATCGCTTGGTGGAGAGATCCCTATAACAACAACATCAAACATAGGTCAAAATACTCAGTGGAAATTCTTCGGACTTAAGATTAAAGCTCTACTTACAAGAAAAAATGGGAAACCATTTATGGCCTATGAAACGAACTTAACGACCCCGAGAAGTGAAACAATTCAAGGAACAAAAGGGAAAGCGGGAATGTATATAAAAAGAAATCAATATTCAAAGCTTTTTGAAATTGGTCATACTTTTGAGCAAACCAAGTTGGAGGGCATTCCATTTTTAAATAAAATCCCAATATTAAAACATCTATTTTCAGGTTCATCGCGTTCAAGCACTTACAAACATATCATTTGTTATATAAATCTGGAGGATATTGATGAATAAATATAAAGACTATATCAGGAGATCAATCGAGAAAGGACAACTTATAAGTTGGGATGAACTCTACACCAGCCACCTTGAAGCACCCTTAGAGGTTATTGATGATAATGAAGTACTACACTTAAAGAGATGGCATGCACTATTATTTCAACAAACCTTTCTAGACAATATTCCAGAAACAACTGAAGAGATATTCTTTCATAATGAGAATTTTTCACTTATTAAAAGTGCGAAAGAGAGTACAGAGTTTTTACATGATCTTCACGAAGCGGACTTTCAAGTCGTTCTCTCCATCATAGCTTTGCAAAACAGTATTTCCTGGAATATTCAAAATCCCTTTGCCTCATTTTATTGTAAGATTCAAAAAATAAACTTTAGAGTCAGTTTAACTGACGGCAGTCTTACAGAATCGAATAAATCAAAAGCCTTCTTCAGAGTTTTAAATCAGACTCCACTGTGTTTAAAAAAGTATGATTATTCAGATAAGTTAGAAAAACTCATAGTAGAGAGAAAGAATGTGCTTATCGCTGGAGCAACTGGATCAGGAAAAACAACATTGATCAATAGCCTTCTTACAAAAACAACTTTAGATGATCACTTACTGATACTAGAAGATACAAAAGAGTTAATTTCCCCTCATGAAAATGTAACAAGATTACTGTCAACAGAAAGAGATACCGGGTCGCTAGACTCATTGCTAACACATGGACTTCGTATGTCACCTGATAGAATCATACTAGGAGAGATGAGATCAAAGGAAGTAACTACATTTATCCAAGCAATGAACACTGGCCATAGTGGTATGTTAACGACTATTCACTCCAACTCAGCCAATGATGCTCTTCACAGAGCGACACTTCTCTTTTTACTTCATGGAGACTCAAACTTACCTTATGAGTTAATTCTAAAACTTATATGTCAAAGTATTGATTATGTCGTTTTTATTGAAAAGAAGAAAGTCAAAGAGATCATTGAAGTTTTTGGAAGTGAAAAGCATCAAGTATTTTACGAAGAATTATCCTCAAGTGATTATACCATTCCTAAAGCTTTATAATGACTCTTAATCCTGGATGCATATTAACAAAACTGATCTCACCGTTATGAGCTCTAATAATATTTCGAACTAAGTAGAGTCCTAACCCAACACCACCATCATCTCTACAGCGTCCTTCATCTGGTCTATAGAAAGCATCAGTAAGAGAATCTAGGTTTTCACTTTTAACCCCTGGTCCATTGTCAGTAATCCATAGTTCTTTATTTTTATTATTAAGTGAAATTTTTATCTCAGGGTTTGGTCCAGAATACTTCAATGAATTATTGATTATATTTTTAAGGACTAAATCCATTCGTATCGGATCCAGATCCAATACTAATTCTCCAGATGTCTCAATGACAATATTTTCTGTTTTATAGTTTTGAAGGAAATCAACAAAGTTTACTGATTCCTTATTGAGATCAGAATGGTGAGATACCCTTTCAGCTTCTAACAGGCTATCGATGATGGAAGTCATCTCAGTTATATTCTCAACCATCTCAGGATGTTTCCCATCGAGCATCTCAATCTGCATTCTTAGTCTGGCAAGCGGAGTTTTAAGTTCGTGTCCAATTGCTAATAGGAGGTCTCGCTTTGCATTCAGCATTGAGCTGACTCTTAAAGCAAGATCATTAATAGATACTGTTAACTCTGCTAGTTGGCCGTCACCTTCTACGGGAATAAGTTTATCAAATCTTCCTTTACCATATTCTATCGCCATCTTTTGAATTTTTTCAACAGGTTTAAAAATACTTTGAACTTTTTTATACAAGAAAAATAAAATGATTAAGGCCAAGATAAAGGAGAGAATAATGGCTTCAATTCTATCAGGATGAAATGTCTGGTCGACAACTCTAATCATAAAAAATTCAAAGTTATTTTCATATAGAACAAAGAAGGTTTTATTTGGTTGAGTCACTGAAATATAAGAGGTCAATCGCTTAAAGTGTAAATCTTTGTCGTTAATAAGTCCGATTATCTCATAACGATTAGTAATTATCTGTACACCAGCTGCTTTTTCAATTACAGACTGTGCTAAGGGATCAAACCTCATTTTGTTTGCAATTAATCTAGTATAAGTAATTATGTTTTTATTAAAAGATTTTTTATATGAGTCATCAGATAGGTATTTAAAGCTTATTACCCAAGCAACACCAATGGCTATCGCTGCGCCAAAAAAGACAACTAGCAATCTTCCAAAAAGAGTATGCCGCCTTTTAATGGTCTTCAACTATCTGCTCCAATAAACATATAGCCCTTGCCCCAAATCGTTTTAATAAACTTAGTCTCTTTTTTACTATCTCCAAGCTTTTGTCTCAATCTACTTACAGAAATATCTATAGAGCGACTAAAAATATTTGAATCAATACCTTGAAGATTATTCATAATATCATCTCTACTTAAAGCTTTTCCTTTTTGTTTAAGAAAGACAGTTAGAAGTTCAAACTCCATGGTGGTCAATTCTAAATTTTGATCATCAAGGAAAGCTTCTCTTCTATCAAAGTTAACTTCTAGGTTTTTAATTTTATATATAGTTGGCAGTTCTGATTGTTTACCATTTTGGCTTCGTCTTAAAATAGAGTCAATTCTAGCGAGAAGTTCTCGAGGCTCAAATGGCTTTGGTAAATAATCATCAGCTCCTAGCTCTAAGCCAACAATCCTATCTGACGTATCACCTCTTGCCGTTAACATAATAGTTGGAATTGAATTTTCTTCATCTCTGAGCTTCTTTAGAACAGCAAAGCCATCCATCTCCGGCATCATGACGTCAAGAACGAGAAGCTCAAAGTCTTCTTTTTCAATAAGTTCTAAACCTATAGATGGACGGAGTGCATGAGTTACCTCATGTTGATTTTTCTCAAGGTAACTTTTAACAAGCTCACCTAATTTAATGTCATCTTCTAATATAATTATCTTTGCCATAACTCACCATATCACAGGTATTTAAAGAAAAAATCGTGGGTACAATTTGTTACAATTAAATACATTTCAGAAAAGCTTTCCGTTTCAAACTCTCATAATCTAAGAACAACAAAATGATTAAACAAATCATTAAAAAAATAACAAGGAGGTTTTTTTAAGTTTTAATACTTGGAAACTATTTCAAAAAAAGAATGAAGTGTAAAAGCATTCTTTATGTCCCCAAAAGGACACACACTTTTAGCTTTGAGGGCGAACAATATCAACTGTCCGAATACTCTAGCCTTCAAAGCTTAAAATCTTATCTTCGGCTGACGAATTCTCGAGTTCAATCCTGCAGCTGAAATAGTTTCTAAATCCTAAGTGTTTCGTTAAGGCCCTGATATCTTCAGGGTCTTCTTATTTATTGATGAATAAAAAAATTAAAAAATTGAAATACCTGTTTTATCAGTAAATAGCTCAAGTGCTTTTAGACCAATTACAGAGTTTCCGTGACTATTGAGTCTCGGCGACCAAACGCTAACTGAAAAGAGTCCAGGCATAACCGCCACAATCCCCCCACCGACGCCTGACTTAGCAGGAAGCCCTACTTTATAAGCAAACTCGCCGACATTATCGTAGAGTCCTGAGGTGATCATTAGAGAATTAATTCTCTTGGTATCAGTACTAGAAATAATCTTCTCTTTCGTCTCTGGAACAGCACCATTATTAGCAAGAAATAAGAATGACTTACAAAGGTCTAGCGTCGTAAGTTCTAGAGAGCAATGATGACTATATATATCAATAAGGTCTTGGGGATCAGACTTAATATTACCGAAACTTCTCATGAAATAAGCTAAGGCCATATTTCTATCTGATACTTCAATTTCAGAATTGGCAACATCCAGGTTATAGCCAACCTTTTCATTACCAGTTAAACGTCGAACAAAGTCTAGAATTAATTGATATGCGTTATCAGAATTATGAACAACAGAGTCAGTTGTTATAAGTGCTCCGGCATTAATGAACGGATTTCTAGGAATACCAAATTCACCTTCAAGCTGAACAAGAGAGTTAAACCTATTCCCAGAAGGCTCTTTACCTACCCTCTTCCAAAGTTGGCTTTTCTCCATTTTCATCGCCATCACTAGTAAAAATACTTTTGAGATGGATTGAATGGAAAAGGTCTTCTCAAAGCTTCCCACACTGTGGTGTTGTCCATTTAAAAAATGAACAGACATTGAGAAGTCATCAGGGTCTACATTTGCAAGCTCGGGAATGTAGTTTGCAACTTCACCTTTCCCGTAGAAAGGTTTAATTTCTTGTTCAATCTCATCTAGAATTTTTTGAAAATCTAGTGAATTAGTCACGTTTTAACTTCTTATAACTAATTCGATGAGGAATATCTGCACCGTCACCAAGACGACGTTTCTTATCTTCCATATAGTCAGAGAAGTTACCTTCGAACCACTCAACATGTGAGTCACCTTCAAAAGCTAAAATATGAGTAGCGATTCTATCAATAAAGTATCTATCGTGAGAAATAACGACTCCACACCCAGCGTAACTATCAAGAGCTTCTTCTAAGGCTTGTAGTGTATTTACATCGAGATCATTTGTTGGCTCATCTAGAAGAAGAACGTTTCCGCCTTGCTTTAACATAGTTGCAAGGTGAACACGGTTTCTTTCTCCACCAGAGAGTTCAGAAACTTTTTTCTTTTGGTCTTCACCTGAAAAGTTAAATTTAGAGATATAAGCCCTAGAGTTAACTTCTTTACCTTCTACTTCAATAACATCGAGACTATCAGCGACAACGTCAAAAATAGTTCTATCTGGATCCATTTCACGACTTTGATCAACGTAAGCAAGCTTAACAGTTTCTCCGACGTTGAAAGATCCAGCATCTGGTTTTTCTTGTCCTGTTATCATCTTGAATAGTGTTGTCTTACCAGCACCGTTTGGTCCAATAATTCCAACAATTCCACCAGGAGGAAGTTTGAAGTTTAAATCATCATAAAGAAGTTTTTCACCAAATGATTTCGCAACTTGAGACGCGTCAATAACAACATCACCAAGTCTTGGACCATTCGGGATGAAAAGATCATTGGTCTCGTTTCTTTGCTCAGATGAATTGTCATCAAGCATTTGATTGTAATTATTAATCCTTGCTTTACCTTTAGCTTGTCTCGCTTTTTGAGAGGAATTAATGAATGCTAATTCTCTCTTTAAAGCTTTTTGTCTTTTAGATTCTGTCTTCTCTTCAAGAGCAAGACGTTTAGACTTTTGATCTAGCCAAGATGAGTAGTTTCCTTCCCAAGGAATTCCACGACCTCTATCCATTTCTAAGATCCAGCCTGCAACATTATCGAGGAAGTATCTATCATGGGTAATAGCAATGACAGTTCCTTTATAACTTTGCAGGTGTCTTTCTAACCAAAAAACTGTTTCAGCATCTAGATGGTTTGTTGGCTCATCTAGAAGAAGAACATCTGGTTCCTGAAGAAGAAGACGACAGAGTGCGACTCTTCTTTTTTCACCACCAGACAAAATACCACATTTTTGATCAGGGGGAGGACATCTAAGTGCATCCATTGCTAAATCAAGCTTAGAGTCTAAGTCCCATATATTGTATGCATCCATCTTATCTTGCAGCTTACCTTGCTCTTCTAATAGTGCATCCATATCTGCATCAGGATCAGCAAATTTTTCGTTGATTGCTTCGTATGCATCTCGAATAGCAACGTGTTCAGCTGCTCCTTCTTCAACAATATCCTTTACAGTTTTCTCTGGATCAAGTTTGGGCTCTTGTTCAAGGTATCCAACAGAGATCCCTTTTGACATATTTACAGTTCCATCAAATTCTTTATCTATTCCTGCAATAATTTTCAAAACAGTCGACTTACCGGCTCCGTTTAGTCCTAAAACACCAATTTTGGCCCCATAATAAAATGAGAGACTGACGTCTTTAATAACTGTTTTTTTTCCAGGGTAAGTCTTACTTACTCTAGACATTGAGAAAATAATCTTCTGTGTCATAATATTCCTTTGTAATTTTTGATGATTTAATCAAATTAAGGCCTATCAGTCTATGTTTAAGTCATTTTGAGGTGAAGTCTAGAGTTGTAATCCACCTAAAACCTCCATTAAAATGAGCATGAAGGAGCTTAAAAAAAAGAAAACGATAATAACTAATTTTAATGCTGCTAGGTGTTTTAAGAATGAGTCAAATTTAAACTCAAAAAGAAACCACAGCTCCTCAATAGATATTTCCATTTCTTGTTCTTGAACTGAGCCACAGCGTTTAATTTCTTGAAAAATTATTGAAACTCTTTGCTTAAATACTTCTAGCTCTTTTTTCCCAGGAAGAGATGAGATCTTACACTCTTCATGAATTCTTCCTAGGGGGATTTTGGCAAACAACAATGTGCTTATAAGGTAGAAAGTTTCTATGTATTTCTCTAGTGGGCTAAACATTTTCTTTTTAATGAATAAAAATCCACACACAAATACAATGTAGCCAATTACTTGAAGAGCGATCGGTATAATCAAAGATGAAATAGAAATACTTAAGTTGAGTTGAACATAAAGACATCCTATAAAAATAAAGCAGAAAGCTTGAACAGTAATCATTTGAAAGAGACCTCCAAATAGTTCACTTTTTATCTTTTTTTCAAACCTAAGATCATTAATAAGGGCTTTTTTAATTTTTGGAAGGTACTCATGAAGATTAGTTCCGTATTTTACTAATGAGGATAGAAGTGATTCTACAATTTTAGTAAAGAATTTGTACTGAGACAGTTCATACTTTTCATTCCCTCTGCCACTGAATGAACCTAGCCTCATAAGCTGTTCAAATAAAAGATTACCTTGAACACTTGAATTTCTTGTTTTCAACAACTTACCTAATAGTTTTTTATCGGAGAGCTCCCAAAAGATAAATGCAAATACTGATAGGTTTATTGTGAAGAATAACATACAAGTTCAGTAGCAATTTAGAAGCCAATATTCGAAACTGTCCATGTAAAAACAGCCACTTACTCTTTTTGTGCTTGACAGTGAACTTGATGAATGCAAAAAACCATAATGACGAAACTTTCAAAATCTAGTTCCGATATTTTAGCTCTATCCTCAAGGCAGTGCCTAGTTTTAAACTTTGAAAATAAGTTAAAAGAGATGAGCAAAAATGAGCTTGATCTTGTAATAAAGAAACTTAATTTTCTTTGTCATAATTTTGATCCTTATGATGATCATAAGAGCACTGAAGTTGAAAATATAATTTCCGAATTTGAATTAGATGAATTTACTTCAAACCCTTTTGAATTTACTAATGTGCTTCTACAAATTTTAGATAAAACAGAAAACAATATCAAAACAAGAGTCCAGTAAACTATGCAACGTTCAAACAATCGCCCAAATAATCGCCACAGTAATTACGGAAATTCGCACAGCCGAGTTCCAAGCTATGAAATTCATCCGACCTCAGTCAAGATGATTAATCAAGGAAACCCTTGGGTTACATTAGATGAATATTCAGAAAAATTTCAACCAAAAGAAAAGTTCATTATTGCTACTAATGACAGAAAGCCATTTGCTCTACTTTTACATGACCCTCAACACAAAATTATAAGAGCAAGACTTTGGGCCAAAGGTGGAAATCTTGAAAGACAGGCAAAATCTTTCAAAACAGATTGTACCAACAGGATCGATGCAGCTTTTAGATTGAGAAAATCAACTAAGATTATGGAAAAGAGAAATAATTTTTACCTTGTCTTTGGTGAAGCGGACCAACTTCCAGGTCTTTTCATTCAATATTTAAACGGTGAAATACTTATTCAACACTATACGTATTTCTGGAGTAAGTTTGAAAACTATATTCTTGAAATGATCATGAAAAAAATGAAAGATGTTTTCAGCATGGATGTATATAAAAGCCAAATTTGGAAACAAATGAGAGTGGATACTGATGCTCATAAAGCTGGAGCTGTTTGCTTAGATCCAAATATATCATTCAAAAACTTAGAGGTTACAGAATACGGAGTAAACTACAAACTAAATCTTGGAAGTAATTACGATGTAGGTCTCTATACAGATATGTCTTCTGTTAGAGAAAAAATGAAGCCACTTTTTGAAAAAGCAAAATCAGTGCTAAACCTCTACTCTTACACTGGGGCCTTCTCATTATTCGCACTTAAAAACGGTGCTGAGAATGTTACTTCAGTAGATCTTTCTGAAAAGTATTTAGAGTGGCTTGATGAAAACCTAAAACTAAATGCAGATTTCAACCCTGAATCTCATACATCGATGGCCATGTCCGCTAAAGATGCAATGAACGAACTTTATGAAAGTGGAAAGAAGTTCGATCTCATTATTTGTGATCCACCGAGCTCAAGCTCTGATGGGAACAAACGCACAAATGCTCTTAGTGACTACGGAAGTACTCTATCACAAATAAACTCACTATTATCTGAATACGGTAAAGCTGTTGTTTTTCTTAACACTCACAAAGTGAACAGAAAGAAATTTCAATTCAAGCTTCATGACATAATTAAGTCCAAAGGTTTAAAACTTAAAGCTTCTACTTATTATGGTCTAAATGATGACTGCCCTGCTATGCCTAGATTCCCAGAAGGATCTTACCTTAAAGGTTTTTTAATTGAAAAATGTGAAAAACCACTCGAAGAAATCGAAAGATCTCAAAAAGCCAGCGGTGGAGCAAACAATAAAAAGCCTTCAGGTAAAAAGCCATACAGAAAGAATTTTAATAAAAAGCCTGTGAATGGTAACAGATGATCCAGGTCAAAAATTTATCAAAGACTTTTAAAGTCCATACCAAAGAGCCTGGCTTCATGGGCTCTTTAAAATCTTTATTTTCTAGAAAGTACGTTACTAAGCAAGCTCTCAATAATATCGACCTAACTGTAAACCCTGGTGAAATAATAGGTCTCATAGGCTCTAACGGTGCAGGAAAAACAACTCTGACAAAAATTCTATCTGGAATAATTCATCCAACTTCAGGAGAGGTATCTGTTGTTGGTTTTGACCCATGGAAAAAAGATAATAGATACAGAAGCCAAATGTCTTTAATCATGGGACAAAAAGCTCAGCTGTGGTGGGATCTTCCCGCTATGGATGGATTCCTGTTACTCAAAGAAATCTATAAGATACCAGAACAAGAGTTCTATGAGTCAGTAAACTATTTATCAGAGTGCTTAATGGTAACTGATCAGTTGAAGATTCAAGTTAGGAAGCTCTCCCTTGGTGAGCGTATGAAAGTAGAGCTCATTGCAGCTCTATTACATAAACCCAAAGTTGTAT
>Ga0307971_1000044_pt1 | contig 69439 bp, 56 predicted proteins | sample OrgLakmetagen714_FD_201820 | JGI IMG/M metagenome (GOLD analysis project Ga0307971, IMG submission 201820) | Saline water microbial communities from Organic Lake, Antarctica - #714 | ecosystem: Environmental > Aquatic > Non-marine Saline and Alkaline > Saline | place: Antarctica: Organic Lake... | reverse complement strand
CTATTGGACTTCTTTTTGACTCAATTTCTAAAAAATTAAAGGGTAAAAGCTAATTGACCTTGTTGATCTTGGCTGTGAAACTTCACGCCAAGTCCTAACAAACGGACTTTTTCTTTGCACTCGGAAAATCTTTGTTCAAATAAACTATAAAAAGATTCAAATGTCAGATTTTCTAATCCCTGCTCTATTGTTGTTTGTTGAAAATCAGAATATTTAATTTTTATAAAGATTGTTTTCACAATCCTCTCAGAGTGCTTCTTCAACCTTTCCATCATTTCTTCAAAACACATTTGTAATTTATTTTTAAGTTCATTCTCATCAAGTAAGTCTTCAAAAAAGGTTCTCTCAACACTTAAAGATTTTCTCTCCCTAGAAGTAACGACATCTCTGTGGTCTATACCTCTGCAATAATCAAATAAAGTTGGACCATAGGATCCCATAAGATTTATGAGATCAAGTTTTGTATACTTTTCTAGGTCTGAAAAGGTATGGATACCATTATCGTAAAGCTTGGCTTTTGTTACCTTACCAACTCCATTTATAAGAGAGACATCAAATTTTGGTATAATTGAATGTGCTGTTTTTGGTTCAATAACAAATAATCCATCAGGCTTATTAATCTCTGAGCTAATTTTTGCAAGCATCTTATTAAATGAAACACCTGCACTTGCGGTAAGACCAGTTTCTTTAAAAATCGCCTTTCTTATATCTTCGGCCATAAGAGTTGCAGAATTAAAGAACAACGGCGAATCAGTTACATCAAGATAAGCCTCGTCAACTGAAACAACTTGAACGATGTCTGTATAACGCTTAAATATATCGAAAATCTTCTTACTTACTTCTGTGTATTTACTGTAGTTTGATTTTAAAAAAATTAGATTTGGACATTTTTGAAGAGCAATAAAGCTTGGCATCGCAGAGCGGACACCGTACTTTCTGGCAACGTAGTTACAAGTTGAAAGAACACCTCTACCATTAGAACTTAAGCCTCCAATGGCCACCGGTTTATTCTTTAGCTCAGGTCTATCCAGTAACTCCACCTGAGCAAAAAAGTAATCCATATCAATGTGAATAATTTTTCTAACTTCCATTTTTTTCATCCAAGTGCAAAAAAGTTATTGACCTACGGAATCCTTACGGATATAGTAATAACATACTACGGAAATGATACGGAAATCAACTAGGAAAAAAATATGAGCCTTACGAAAAAACAAAAGCAAGTATACGACTACATAGTTGAGTATATAGAGGAACAAGAAGTATCACCTACTCAAGTAGAGATACAAGAACACTTTGGTTTTAAATCCTTAGGTTCAGTTCAAGACTATATTAAATATCTTAAAAACTCTGGTTATCTAGAAGCAGATTCAAATTCTGTTAGAGGCCTTACACCTATCAATCCTCAAGCTCTAGGATCTAGTGAAAATGTAATCGACATTCCACTTCATGGAAAAGTTGCAGCCGGTTGTCCAATCGAGGCAATTGAAGGAACTGAAACAATAAGTGTTCCAAGTTCTATGATTGGTTATGGAAATCATTATGCCTTAACTATCTCTGGGGAATCCATGATTGAAGATGGAATTCTCGATGGTGATTTAATTGTCGTTAAAGAACAAAATTCAGCCAAAAATGGAGATACAGTAGTAGCCGTCATTGACAATGAAGCAACAGTTAAAAGATTTTACCAACACTCAAAACAAATAGAGTTACATCCTGCAAATAGCTCTATGAAACCAATAATTGTCAAAGATGGGAACTTTCAAATTAAAGGGATCTTGGTGGGCTTAATCCGAGCGTACTAAGAAAAACAACAAAAGCATTTTTTATTATTTAGCATTGACCAATGTCAAGGAGGACACCACTATGCCAAATTTTTACGAGACACCATTTTATTGCGAAGACGAATTTCTAATTAAAGTGAAAAACAATCTACAAACCAATTTTTCTCTGGATAACTTTGCGGCTAATGATATTGCCTTAGAGATACTAGAACTATTAACTCTATCTGATTCAAATATAGCCATTCTTAACAAATACTATATAAACAATAATTAAATATGTTTGAGAGCCTATTTATTATCACCACACTACTTATATTTATTTCAAAATTACTCCCATCGAAATAAACCACACAACTTTATAGAGGAAGGTAAGAATTTACCTTCCAATATAAATTTATTCAGATTGTATTATCAATTTCTAACCTTATAATTAACTTATATTAAAGGTTTAGATGAATTTAAGCTCACCAAATTTTTTGCAATCTCTTAAAGATAGAGATCACGAATCAGTTAGCCTTCTGGTTAATCTGTATCATAGCGCACTTTTCAAAGGGGCTATGAAACAAGGTCTTGGAGCTGATCAAGCGGAAGTCGTTGTTCAAAATACATGGGGAAGTTTCTTTGAGGGAATTGAAAAATTCGAAGGCAGAAGTCACGTTAGAACTTATCTTTTTGGAATAATGTACAACAAGGCCAAAGAAACGTTCAGAGATAATAAAAAGTATACTGCTGACTATGATGAATCCTCTTTAGATAATTTATTCTCTGATAATGGACAGTACAAAGTTCCTGTAAGTCCCCACTATTGGCTAGATTCAAAAGAGACTACTCAAATCTTAGTCGAGGAGATTGAGAAACTTCCAGAAAATCAAAGAATGGCTTTCACGTTAAAAGAGATTGAAGGCGAAAGCACCGAAGATATATGTAAGATATTGAATGTCACGAGCACTAACTTAGGGGTCCTTATTTATAGAGCTAAAAACAATCTTCGCTTAGCACTCAAGGATAAATTAGAACGATGAACTTATTTAGAAGAATTCTCCATTCTATGATGAGCTTAATTCCCTCTTTTATTACTAAGAGGATGTTAAACTGCCAGGATGCATCCATCTACCTCGCTAATGAGAACTCTCTTCAGGGTTCATTGAAATATAGAATTAAACTCCACACATTTCTTTGTCTCTGCTGCTCAAATTACAAAGATCAGTTAAGCTTCATAGACAAACAAGTTCATAAAATTAGAAAAGTTGAACTAACACCACTTCAAATTGAGAAAGTCACCAACTGCCAAAGCGATATAATAAGTAAATACTCAAAATAACCCTTTGTAGGACCAGATTAGTGCCCCGACGGCCCTAGTTCCAAAGTGTCCATAAAATCAATTAGTAAATTCAAGTACTTAAAGACTCTAAACTTGGCACTCTACTTGCTCCATATATGGTAGAGCTAGAGAAAGAATCTTTCTCTCCAAACGCCCTACCTCTGGTTAGATTTGAATAAGTCTAATCTCACAAAACTCTTCTAAAATTTCTTTTCTTACTCTAGCTCTCTTCGAACTATCTGAAATCAATCATTTTATAAATAACGCGGAACGTCTATCACATGTGTACAGAACTACACAAGTCATGGACTTTTGCTGGAACATATTTCCGTGCCATGACGCACCACTAAAGGTTCTTCTATACTTTTCGATACAGAGTTTATGCAATGCAAAACACGAGTCGAATAGCTAAGGAGATAGCGATGAAGCATTTAGGGATGATATTAAGTTTAGTTGCAGTTATAGCATGTGAACAAGTACCAGCAGACGGAACAATCGGAGTGAATCCAGTAACAGGTGACCAAGCCGCTTGTGTATTAGATATTGAACAAGCAATGGCAGAATATGACCAAGGAATAGCAGATGGATCTATTGATCCACTAACAGCGCAACCTGAAGAGTGTGATGCACTCACTGAAGAACCAACACTAGAGGGAAATCCTTTAACTGTTAGTATAAAACTGACTAATTTCGATGATACTCAAAAAGCAAAAATGCTTGGTGCTGTTGAGAGAATAAAAATTGTTATCAATAGTATGGAGTTTAAGGACAGAGTCCTAGCTTTTACTTGGCGAGGACAGAGACAGTTCAACTGGAATGATGGTCTTACCAATGAAGAGATTTACGACAAAATCATGCTTGGAGCAGAGACTCTTCAACCTGAAGTAGACCATGAAATGGATGTAGATGTTACGATGTACTACTCTAACAACTCAACTGTTGGATACACTTATGCCAATACAACAAAGACGTGGGTTAACAACAAGTTCTTTAGAAACTATGATTACTCATCTGTAGCTGCAAATGTTGTTCACGAGTGGACTCACAAGCTTGGATTTGGTCATACATCATCTAATAACTCTGATAGACCTTACACAGTACCTTATGGAATTGGTGGGATAATCAATGATCTAATAGACGAATTATAAAAAACTCTTAAATTATTAATTATAAGGCCCACTGAAAAGTGGGCTTTTTTTTTCGACTTTTAATTAAGCTAACTTATAGATTTATGGCATGATAATTTAATTATAAATTTACAAATTTTCAATAAGTAATATGTGGCAATAAATCCCTCGTTCCTATTGATGGTGTCTCACCACTGCACTAAATGTAGCTTAATCAGATAACTCAACTGTGGACCCATTAAAGTGACTGAAACTTCTCACCTCCCCTAAGTCCTCTATTAGAGGTTTATGTTTTATCTCAGCTTAATAAGAACATCTGAAATATTCATTTTGAAAGCATTACAAATTTCAAAGAGAAAGCCTGGGTTTGGATCGAGAAGAGCCTAACTGTAAACTTACAGGCTATAAGGACAGGATCTCTAGTGAAGCAGCTTTTGCCAACGTAATGCCTGCAGTTTCATTAACTACAGCCCAAACTTCATAAGGCTTCAAGCTAGTGGACAAGCTTTAGACTTCTACCTAGATGTATGGATTAAAACTATTAAATAAATGTTGTAACAATTGATGATGCAGGAGATGAAACACTACTTTCTAGTGTGCTTTGGCAGGTAAATAATACTGTTAAAACATTCCCGGAAGAAATATCATTTGTTCAGGTAACAGAGCCAGTTGGTACGACAGTACAAAAACTTACTTGTGATGTTCTTCACGGAGTGAATAGAGTACTTGTAGTTTCAGTTAATAAAGATTCACCAAACACGGCTTCAATGTTAAGTGCAACAGTAGGTTCAAACAATGTCGCCCTACCCCTATCAATTGCTGCAGAGGGTGTATTTAGTAGTGGAGTTTATATTCATTTTGAATCAAGGGATCTCTGACTTTTATTTTATCTTGTTCATAATAAGTAAATCGAGGTCTACTGCTGAACGAGTTGCCCCGTAACATGCAACTGCTACCCCACCAATTAAAGTATGCTCAATATTATTTAAAACAAAGAATTGATGTGTAAATTTGAAAGTATTTCTAAGATTAATATTTAAGTACCTTTATCAATATAACTGAACAAAATCACCTTCTGTAACTGTTCCACCAGAATGAAGTACAGCTACAGCCCCATCTTCACCAAAGTAATCGATTACTTCAAGAGTCCCTTTAACTTGGCCTTTACTTACACCGAGCATTGCTCCTGTTTCAGGATCAAAAATATCAGATCCATCCGTTAAGACTCTTAAAATATCGCCTTTGTTAATTCCTGAGACTCGACCAGCATTTATATAGATCTTTGATCCGATGATCTTGGCAACTCTACCTGTCCAATCGAGCTTAGCACCAAGTTTTGCAACATCAGGCACAAAGCGACGAGCAGCAACCTTTATAGAGTATCTTAAAAGGCCTCTTTGATATTCGATAGCAGCTTCTCTTTCGGCATTAAACAGCTTGTAAGAGGAGTCATTAACATTTCCATCTTTCTTACTTGAATAAACTTCCTTGTTAGCTTGAACATCGAAAACTTTGATTTCTAAAATTGATTCTGCGTATGATCTTGTTTTTCTAACAAGCCCGATTTCATCTGCTTTTTGGGTTACCTTGGCGTCAACAATACGACCGTAAATGACAAGGTTGATTCCAGATATTTTTGCTTTTCTTGCAAGTGTAGCTAGTTTCATCCCACCGCCGGCATAGATGTCACGACTTTCACCAAAGATAGCTGCTCCTTCATCATCAAATATATAATCGCGGGCGCGAGAAAGTTCTTTTCTAAATTCTTCACTAGCAGTAATAGCTAGATCCTCTTTACCAAAAGGAGATTCATTAAAAAATGGAAGGAGTGCAACTTTCTTTTTTATATTATCAAAACCACGAGGCGGTTTTTTATAGGCCTGATCATATCTAGGATATCTCGGTCTTTGTGGCTTTGGAAAAAGTGCAGCACAAGACTGAAGCAAGAAGACTAAAATAAGTAATGAAGCTGATCTAACCATTTGAAAACCCTAGGTTTTAATTTATTTTTTTGTAGGCTGTGCCTTAATAAATTTTACACCAAGAGTGTTATCCGTATCAATAAAGTCGAATTTTAGATCACTTTTTGCCGCTTGAAGCTCTGTTAGCAGAGTCTTTAAGTCAGACATCTCACCATCCATAAAAACAACTATTTCCGCTCTATTCGTACCAATTGACTCAAGTCTTGCATTTAATGAGTATTTTATCCCGCGCCCTTTTAAAAGTTCTAAGAATTCATCGACTGCATCCATATTGGAAAAGTCGAAAAGTGAAATTCTGTGAATACTATTTATCGGTGGAATAGTTTTAATTTTTCTCTTTAATTTTTCAAAATTTCCAAAAGGCATTCTATAAACATAATTTGCAAGAACCGTAGAGAGCTTATCAAAACTAAGCTTTCTATACTTCTTCTCTTCTTTATCAAAAGTCATAGAGCTTATGATATTATTAGATTGAAGGTCTAATAGATACCCTCCTCCAGAGAAGATATAACTATATTCTTTTAGTTTTGGATTTGATGAAACTTTCTCAATAACTATTTCAATTTTTAAATAAAGAGAGTTAACAAACATCTCAGGAATATCTGTGATCATCTGTTCATAAGGAAGTTTGAAATACTCATCTAATTTTTCTTTTTTATCTTGAGAGAGAATTTGAATGTTTGCAATATTTCCAGGTTTGTTTTCGCTAAACCATTTAAGCCAATTATCGTTGACGACACTTGTGAAATCTTCTCTTTGCTCTACTCCAAGGTCGGTATAGTCCGCGTCTACCAGATTGTACTCAACATCTAAAAATAAACTTCCGTAGTCTGAAGATTTTTTACCACGCGTATAGGCATAATAAATTTCTCTAAGAAGAGTTTTATTGACCTTAGCCTGAAGTTTTACATATCTAGCATTTGGATCTTGTTGTGAGCGTGTATATCTTTTTATACTATAAGATTGAATTACTCGTTTAAGGTTTGCAAAGTTCTTCTTAGCAACTAATTTTTTTGATCGCAGATCTTTATTGTACCCAGCTCTATCAGCTTTCCCATCTTTTGAATCGATTGAGTATTTATTCTTTAATCCAGCCTCAACTGAAGCAAAGGAGGACTCAAATTTTTCATCAATTTTTTTCCAAAAGACTTCTTTTGATAATCCCATCGTCTCTAGTTCTTTAGAAATAACATCAAGAAAACCTTTGTGAATAACCTGGGCTTTTATGAATGTTAAAGAATCACTACTTGAAGCGTAGAATCTTCCTTCGCCTTTAACGAAATCTGAAGCTGCGTTTACAGAAAGTGATAACAGTCCCAAGATGAGGTACTTAAACATACTAATCCTTTATTTATTTTTTTCTTGCCTATTGTGGCGTAATTTCTTCCATTTTGCCATCAGTAAAAAAGCTCACTGAGCTTGTATTAGTAATCTCATTAATCTTAGCGGCTAACTGTGGCGTGGGATTAACAAGATAATTTTCCCCAAGATTCATTTTGGCCTTGCCATCAATTGATTCAAAAACTAAATGGGCCGGAACAGATCCTCTATAACTTAGAAGAATTTGTTTAAGTTTTGGAAGTGTAAACTCATTGATGTTTTCTGTTTCGAGTTTAACTACTACTGCTGTTACTCTTGCATCAGTTTCATCGTCTACAAGTCTAATTTTATTTACAAAAAAGCTTCGTCTATCTTCTGATAATTTAACGTATCCTTCAATGATGAGAGGTTCATCACTCTCTAAAAATTCAAAGTATTCAGCATAAGTTTTTGGAAATACTAAGCACTCAATTTTACCAGACAAATCCTCAATGGTTACAAACGCCATTCGATCACCTTTTTTGGTAAGGATAGCTTTTTTCTCAGAGATAAGACCGGCAATAGTTAAGTTTCTCTTTGTTGGGTCATTCTTTCTCGCATCTTTATTTCTAAAGTCAAAAGGAGGTGCTTCCATCTTAGGGAGTTCATGGATTTCAGCAATTTCCATAGAGACAAGTTTCTTTAAGATATCCCCAAATTTATCTAGCGGATGTCCAGAGACATAAACTCCAAGAAGCTGCTGCTCATAACCGAGCTTTTCTTTTTCATCAAAGTCTGCAACTTCATTTATGTCGAGCATCTGCTCTTTACTCTCACCAAAGTCTGCTCCCATATCAAATAGGTTGACCTGGCCGTTGGCCTTCTCTTCTTGTTTCTTTTTAGCAAAAGTAACAATCGTTTCAACATTTTCTAGCAGGGTTTTTCTATTGAGTTTTTCACATGCATCAAAACCACCAACTTTAATAAGCGATTCGATGGTTCTCATATTAACCGACTTCATACTTACTCTTTCACAGAAATCAATAAAGCTTAAAAATGGTCCATTCTCTTCTCGCTCAGCAATAATTGCTGCAACTGGGCCAGCCCCAACATTCTTTACTGCTCCCATACCAAAACGAACATCGTTTCCGATGACATTAAAAAGATAGAGAGATTGATTTACGTCTGGTGGCAATATTTCAATATCATGAGCACGAGCATCGTTTATATACATCGTAATCTTATCCATATTGTTCATCTCTGTTCCAAGCATTGCTGCAAAGAATGAAGCCGGATAGTAGTGTTTAAGGAAAGCTGTTTGATAAGCGATAATGGCGTAAGCCACTGCGTGGGATTTATTAAATCCATATTTTGCAAACTCGGCCATAAGGTCATAAACCTCCGCCGCTTTTTTAAGATCGTATCCTCTTTCTTTAGCACCAGCTAAAAAGATTTCTTGATGGCGTGCCATCTCTTCTTCTTTTTTCTTACCCATGGCACGACGAAGTAGATCGGCTCCACCAAGTGAGTATCCACCAACAGTTCTTGCAATGTTCATAACTTGTTCTTGGTAGACAATAATCCCATAAGTATCGTAAAGAACAGGCTCTAAACTTTTTTCACCTTCAAAGAAGTAATCAACATCTTTTCTGCCGAACTTTCGCTCGATAAATTCATCATGCATTCCAAGTCCCATGGGACCTGGTCTATAGAGAGCGTTAATCGCTGTAATATCGTCAATAGTTCCGGGTTGTAGCCTTGAACAAAGGTCTTTCATACCACTTGATTCTAGCTGGAAGACACCTGTTGTATCACCCTTTGAGATCATATCGTAAACTGGTTGATCTTCCATATCGATAAATTCAATATCAAAGTCTTTAACATGATCTCTTTGAATAAACCGTTCTGCATTTTTAATAACTGTAAGAGTTTTAAGTCCGAGGAAATCAAATTTCACGAGACCAATTTCTTCTGAGAAGTCTTTATCAAATTGAACAACCTGCTCTCCCTCTTTCCCTTTATATAGTGGACAGTAAGAAACAAGTGGCTCATTGGTAATGATGACTCCAGCTGCGTGAATCGATGCGTGTCTCAGTAGCCCTTCAAGTCTTTTTGAAATTTGAAGGATACGCCTAATTTTTGGATCTTTTTCTTCAAGCTCACTAAGCCTTGGTTCCATCTCTAGAGCTTTAGTAAGAGTCATTCCGAGTTCATCTGGAATTAGTTTGGCTAAGGCGTCTGTCTCTCCGTATGGAAGTCCATAGACACGAGAGACATCTCTAATAACGGCTTTAGGTTGTAGCTTACCAAAGGTAATGATCTGGCCCACATTCTCTTGTCCGTATTTTTGCGTCACATACTGAATGACCTCCCCTCTTCTATCTTGACAAAAATCAATATCAAAATCGGGCATGGAAATACGTTCAAGGTTTATAAATCTCTCAAAAAGAAGATTATATGGAATTGGATTTACATTGGTAATGTCGAGGGCATAAGCGACAAGTGATCCAGCACCTGAACCACGTCCTGGACCAACAGGGATATCATTATCTTTAGACCACTGAATAAAGTCGGCGACAATTAAAAAGTATCCTGGGAATCCCATTTGTAAAATTGTATCGAGTTCCACCTGTAAGCGATCATAATAAACTTGCTTGAGTTCTGTCTCCCAGTTTTCCTGAGAAACAATATGTCTAAAATGGGGGCCTTTAAATCTCTTTTCTAGTCCCTCTTTAGAGGTACGAATAAAGTATGGCTCTGTTGTCTCACCTGTATCTATAAAGCGATCAAAGTCTGGTAGATGATAAATTTGATTTCCATCGTCATCTTGCCAAGTAATTTCGATATTACATTTATCGGCAATCTTTAAAGTATTATCACAAGCCTCAGGCAAGTCCTTGAAAGCCTCACGCATTTGCTGTGGAGTTTTAAAATAAAATTCGTCTGTTGTAAGACGCATTCTTTTTTCATCTGCAAATGTTTTACCCGTTTGTACACAAAGAAGAACTTCTTGAGCGGCTGCATCTTCTTTTGTTAAGTAGTGACAATCATTAGTTGCCACAAGATTTATATTTTTTTCTTTAGCGTAGTCGATAATCTTGTCATAGACCGCCTCTTCTTCTAAACCGTGTCTTTGAATCTCTAAATAAAAGTCATCTTGGAATACGTCGTGAAGTTTAGTAATAGCTTGAGCGGCCTTATCATCTTGACCGGTGAAAAAATTAAAAGCGACCTCACCTTTCAAACAAGCTGTTGTAACAATAAGGTCTTCTGAATATTCTTTTAAAAGTTCAATATCGATTCGTGGCTTATAGTAAAAGCCTTCAAGATAAGCTTGAGATAAAAGCTTACAAAGATTTTGATATCCTTTATAGCTTTTACAAAGAATTACTAAGTGATGAATCTGATGTCTTCCCTCAACTTCATCTTGAGAGTCGATTGTTTTTGAATTCTTTGGAGCACGTCTATCAAACCTTGATCCTGGAGTGAAGTAAACTTCAGAACCTAGGATTGGTTTGATACCAGCTTTTAAGGCTTGTTTATAAAAGTCGATCGCACCAAACATGTTTCCATGATCAGTCATTGCAATGGCCGGCACGCCTTGCTCTTTTGCAGCTTTAAAAAGATCTTTAAGTCTTAGAGCGCCGTCAAGAAGTGAGTACTGCGTATGTAAATGCAGATGAACAAAACTGTCTGGATGTGACTGAACTACTGAGTGCTCAGGATACTGCAAAGGATTTTTCATTAATTGCCTCGATGCCTCTTAAAAACTGGTGTGTGCCAGATTTTATTATCTCAAAAAGCGGTGATTCTGTAAATTAACACAGCGAGCACACCCAAAGTAATTTCAATACCTTGAATGAGCAACGAGAAAAGATTTGGCCTTAATATCCATTAGGTTTTCAGATGAGAGACTGTCTTGGGTAAATCCAACATGCCCACCCTTTTCTGGGTATTCAAAAGTGAGGTTGGGATTGTTTATCGACTCCATTTCTGGATAACACCTCTGACCTAAAAAAGGATCATCTTTAGCGTTCATTAAAAGAGTTGGAATTTTTATGTCGCCTAAAAATTGTAATGAACTTGATCTGTCCCAATAATCTTTTGCACTTTCAAATCCATGAAGCGGAGCCGTTACCAGATGATCAAAGTCAAAGAAAGATTTTAGTTCTTTAGGTTTAACCGTCATTATTTTATTATCAGTATAAGTCTTTTGAATATAAACCACTTTCTTTGAGAGAGTCGACATAAAATGTCTTGCGTAGATTTTGTTAAATCCTAGATCCAGTTCTTCGGCACAGCTCTCTAAACTTATTGGTGCTGAAAAGGCAGCCGCAGAAGCAATGGCAGTTGTCTTAGTTTCTCCAAGATACTTGAGAAGTACATTTCCACCGAGACTAAAACCTATAATATGAATTTCTTCATGAGATTTTTTTGCATACTCAATCACGCTGGTAAGATCTTTTGTTTCTCCAGAATGATAAAGGTTGGTCGTCTTATTCATCACTCCACTGCATGTTCTAAAATTAACAGCGATGATATCAAAGCCAGCAACTGATAATGATTTGGCTTGAGATAAAACGTAATGTTGTTTCGCTGAGCCTTCCAGCCCGTGAAGAATAATAACCACTCTTTTGTTATTGCTTTTAATTTCATCGAGGTGAATAAAGTCGTTATCCCAAGTTTTGAACTCAACTCTTTTAAAGCCTGAGAATTCTATTTTCCTAAAAATAGAAGGAATAATAGTTGCGAAATGGCGGTTCTGATAGAGTTGTTTAATCATGATGAACTATCTTAACTCAGTGAAATTCCTATTTCAAAAAACTTGTAAGTAACTAATATTCAAAAGATAAATATTACATACCTAATTATATTGCCTTGCAATAATCCTCAAAATAAACAACAATGTCAAAAATCAAATTAGGTGAATTTATGAATGATGTATTTATCCTCGGTGTTGGCGGCGGAAGTGGTTCGGGAAAAACATTCTTTGCAGAGTCTTTGGCTAAAAAGTTAGGTCCAGAGGTTTCTTTTGTTCTCTATCAAGACAATTACTATATAGACCAATCAGCTAAATTTGACCACGACGGAGGATCAGTTAACTTTGATCATCCCAATTCTCTAGACTTTGACCTTATGGCCAGTCAACTACAAGACCTAAAATTAGGCTTTGATATTGAGATCCCACTTTACGAATTCTCAACTCACAAAAGACTACAAAAAACAAAATTTCAAAAAGCGAAGAAAGTTGTCATTATAGATGGAATCTTGATTCTAAATCAGCCGCAAATTCTTGAAATCTGTGATGAGACTATTTTCATTGAGACTCCTGAAGATATTAGATTTCAAAGAAGACTAGAAAGAGATGTCGTTGAAAGAGGCAGAACTAAAGAGGGTGTTATCGCTCAATTCAATTCTCAAGTAAAACCAATGCATGATCTATTTGTTGAACCCTCTAAGTACAATGCTGGGCACATAAGTTCCGGAACAGATATGAATGCTTTTTATAATCTTCTAAGCAATATACAAAATAAAATATTTGAACCACAAGCTTATATGAATCCTGCCTATAGAGTATCTAGTACAAACTCGCTTCCATTCTAACAACAGATGCGAAATAGATGTGACAGTTGTTTAAAGCTGTCTGAAGCATGTTTTTGTCATACGATCACCTCCATATCAAATCATAAGAAAATTATCATTCTTCAAAGTAAAGAAGAATCAAAACATATCCTCAATACTGGAATAATGGCGAAACTCACCTTCCAAAATATCTCTATTTATAATGATGAACCTTTCTTTAAGTGCCAAGAACTTTTGAATGAACTATCACATTCAAAAGCTTGTCTATTTAAGCCACATTCAGAGTCTTTATCATTTGAATCATCACACGGTGATTTTGATACTTTAATATTTATAGATGCCACTTGGAAAAAAGCAAATAAAATTTTCTTTGAGAATGAGTTTCTAAGTCTTATACCAAAAGTGAGTTTTACAACTCATATTGAGAGTCAGTATTTTCTAAGAAAAGAGCCAAAGAAAAATTACATTTCAACTTTTGAAGCAGCAGTTCATGCAATTGAAATTGATCAAGGTGAGTGCTATAAAAGCTCACTAGCACCTTTAAAATTCATTCAAGAATTTCAGAATAAGTTTATTTGATATTTTTTAACTGAGTCAAAGTATCCTGATTGTAGAGATTTAATCGCAACGTTGTGTAAGCTGCATTATCCACTACAAATGGTTTGTATACCTTGAGAGTCTCACTTGTGATAGCATCGACCATCATTTTTGGATGAACGACACTTTTAAATGGTATTGGGTCTTGAACTAAAATGAATTCAAGTTCTTTATAATCTGATTCAGTAAACGGCACGTGATCTTTTTTAGTTAAACCAGGCCTACTTTTTAATGTTAAGAAGTTTTTATCTTTATCATAAAAAAGTGTCACTAGAATTGGAAGACAAGCACTATTGCACCCAGTAGTAGTTGCAATTTCTCGTATATATCCTAAAGTTTTACCATCTTTATCAGTAGCTTTTAGAATGGTCGTATTAACAGGAGATTCAGAAATTTTATCCTGGGCCTTGAAGCTCTTATATTCGTGAAAGTTTTTGAGAACTTTTTTATAAAGCTTTCTTGGATTTCTAATCTTTGCCAATAAGCAAGTGGAAATAAGAAGTAGAATAATTAGTTTTTTCATCAATTACACTTTAACAAACTTTAGATTATTTAAAAGATCTATTTGCAAAGACAGATGCCTCCTATAAGCTTTATCTATGTGTTTTTCCGTACAAGTAGAGAAAGATTTAAAGAATTTATCCCGTCGCTTCGATTCTGTCGTCAATGAGAAGGCTTTTGAGAACTTAAAAGCTCTCGATCACAATGAGCCCGGTAAATACAAATATGTGTTTGATGAAGACGATAGGATTTATACAAAAATTTGGGCACCAATAATTTGTATGGTTAAGGGTGAACGTCAAATTAGACCTATGAGGTATCAACTCCTTCCTCATTTTTGTAAAGAAGAAGTCTACAAAAGAGTGAATCCAGATACCAATCGTGAAGTTGAAGTTAAGAATACTTTCAATGCTAGACTTGACTCTCTAGAGAGTGCCAATGCATGGAAAAAACCTTTTATGAATTTTCATGCTCTACTTCCCATTAAGCGTTTCTTCGAATGGGTTCCAAAAAATGGCCATAAATCGATCGTAAGTTTTAAACCTCAAAATGACGACTTCCTATTAGCCCCTTGTCTTTATGATAATTGGTTCTCAGGAGATAAGTCTAAAATCATCCAGTCATTTGCGATCATTACAGATGACCCAAGACCAGAAGTTCTAGAAATGGGCCATGACAGAACTCCAATATCAATCGCGGAATCAAATATCGATAAATGGCTAAGTCCCCAAGATCACGATAAAGAATCTATATATTCAGTATTAAAAAATCCAAAACATGATCATTATGAGCACCACTGGGAGATGTAGCCTATCCTTTTTACAGGGTCTAGCTCATTATATGGCGGCGCGTCAAATATTCCGTTAGACTCTTGTCATTATGGAAGCACAAATATATCTACAAAAAACACTGCGTGAGCGGCTGGATGAATTGAAAACAAAGAACAATAGTTTTTCTTTGCGTGCATTCTCTCGTCTGCTTGGAGTCTCACCTGCTTCTCTTTCTGAGTTCCTTAATGGTAAAAGAGTCATCTCTCAAAAAATGATTTTAAAGATGGCCGATAGGCTTTGCTTGTCTCCTGATGAGTTTACAACTCTTAGTGATAAGCTCATTCGTGATAAAAAAGGCATAGATACAAACGTTTCAAACAAAAAAATTCAGATTCAAAATGATCAATACTTTTTAATCGCTGATTGGCACTACTATGCAATTTTATGTTTAGCTGAGACCAATAACTTTAAAAGTGACTCTGGTTGGATTGCCGACAGGCTTAAAAGTAGTAAGAGTAAAGTTTCTGATGCACTTGAAAGACTTCTACGAATTGGACTTCTCGAATATGATAAAGATGGTAATTTAAAATATCAGGATGTAGAAATTGTGACATCTGAAGATGTTCCAAATACATCAATAAAAAAACGTCATGCAGAAACTCTTGAGGCAGCAAAAGAGTCTTTATATACAGATGACGTTCTTCTTAGAGATATGAGTAGTGCAACAATTGCCATCGATCCAAAGAAACTACCAGCAGCAAAAAAAATGATTAGAGAATTTCAAGATCAACTTATAGCATTTCTAGAATCAGGTGATAAAACCGAAGTCTATGAAGTTAGTATGCAAATCTTTCCACGTTCAAACATTCAAAAGGATAAAGTTTATGAAAGTTATCAGTAAGCTCACGCTAGTTATTATGTTAGGTACCGTTTCTCAATTTGCAACTGCTGCTGGACACAGAGTAGGAAATGGAGGCCATAGTGTTGCATCTCATTTTTCTACCATTGCAGAAAATATTTCAATGGTTTGGGAAGATACGTGTAAAAACAAAAAAGACACCAATGCTTTTTGTGAGTACCTTCCAGATTTTAAAAAGGCACTCAACAAGGACTCCCCCCGTTATGTAAAAATAAAAGCTGAAGAGCAATCGGAGGCAGCTGATCACACTTGTCAAATTGATGAAAGTGTAAGGCAAGCATGCAATGATGGTAAAAATTTAATTGTTATTAATGCCAATGCATGGAGAGAAATAAATGATAATGCTAGCTTAATAAATCTCGTTTTACATGAACTCTTTTCTGTTTTAGAGCTTGATAGCAGCGATCATTATCAATACTCAATGAAAGTTTATAGTATGTTAAAACATAAAGGTTTTGAACTTTCTAAACTTGCTAGACATGAAGCTCTTCCAAATCCTTGTAGTATAAAAATTAATGAGAACTCAGATGAGCAAAAGGTTAAGAGCCTTATAGTTTCGGAACTTGAGCAAAAGAGATACTCTCTGAAAGATAGCGTTGAAACAACTCGCTATGAGCTCAACATTGCAACTAAATGTAAAAGTGGAACACTATCTGTCACTTGCGGGGTTTACTCACAGCTAAAAGACAACTACACAGATAAAGAAGTCTTTACCGACATGCAAGTTGCATCAGGCATAAGAAATAGGGCCCACAAACTCTTTGGAGAGATGAAGGCCAAGATAATGGGAAATATAGACGCTTGTAATATGTAATAAGTATCTGTTCCAAAAAATAGTATAAAAGTGAAACACATTTATTAGTTACTCTCTTGTTTAAAATACAATCCCCTGATAGAAAGACCCATAAGTTTTTCTTAGGGGTAAGAAAAAAGTTTAAAAGGGATATTTCGATTCGTTCAAATATCCCTTTTTTTTTTGCTTAAAATCCATCGGGGACTTATGATGAACTTAGAAGATCTCAATTCACTAGATAAGCAATTACTCCTTAAAACACCTTTGTCCTCAATTAACTTTAATCTCAGATCGACCCCACTTATGCGTGCCATAAACGATTTAAAGTTTGAACTCAATGAGAAAGGAATTAACTTCTTTCCTCAAATTTGGGTATCCAGTGATTGGTTCTCTCCAGACGGTGTAGCAGGATTTGCAATTCCCTTTTATCTACTTCATCCAAGACTGATTAAACTTGAAAAAACGAATACAAATAGAGTTGAAGGTCACACTTACCAAAACCTCATGAAATTACTCCGTCACGAGACAGCACATGCAATAGACAATGCATTTCACCTTAGGAAACTAAAGGCCAGACAGAGCCTATTTGGGACCTCTAAGACTAAATATCCTAAGTCCTACCTACCAGATCCAAACAATAAAGATTATGTTCAAAATTTGGACGAATATTATGCTCAAGCTCATCCAGATGAAGATTGGGCCGAGACTTTTGCAATTTGGTTAAACCCCAAGGTTGACTGGCAAACGAAGTATAAAAAATGGGGAGCTATTAAAAAGCTTTCTTATCTTGATTCAGTTATGGAAAGTATTAAGCATCAACCTCCTAAATCAAATCGACTAAAAAAAGTTGAATGTGTCTCAAAAGATAACAGAACTCTACAACAGTACTATAAAGACAGAAGAAAAGAGCTTCGAATCAATAGGACTCCTACAATTCATAAAAGCCACCCAGACCTCTCTACCTTTATTCAAGCTTATAAGGCTGACTCTAAAAAGATAGTGACTTCACTCACTGGAAATCAATTTGTTACAAATAAGTTTATTCGTGAACTAAGTCGAGCAAAGTCTTCTAATCAAAGTCTAAACCTTATTGTTAAGCGCAGAAAGTGTCTTGAAAAAGAACTCGAGCTTCTTACCCTTCAATACATTAAGTCAGGTGAATACAAGGTTATCATGTGAGGATTCTTCTTTTAATTCACTGAACTCATTCCAGATATTGAAATAGATATTCCCCTCGATCAACGAGCATAGTACTCATGAGTAAAAGAGGAAGAAGAGATGTTTTTGTTAGAAGCTAATCCAAATATTGCCAGCGATGATGATTTTGCTAAAGCTGCAAAGTTAAACGGACTCGACTACGAAAAAACTTATTGAGTCACTACTTAAATAGATTTTTAATTGTAGCTTCAAGTATCTGTGTAGATCTCTCAATAAGCATTGGTCCATTTGCACATTTATATGCTGGGACATGTATAAAAGCATAAGGAATTTCGCTCTCACTTGCCATAAGATAAGCGGTGTTGTTGCATACGAAAGTTCCTGCATCAGAAGACACTTTAATGTATTTTTTCATCGATCTTGGAAGCATTCTTTTATATGGTTTTAAGTTTAAGCTCATGGGAACATACTTAGGGGCTCCTGGAATAATTTCCTCTCCAGTGTAGTGTACTCCGTCGTTGTCCCCACCAAAGTCACTCATCATATTGACTGCTGAAGTTTCAAACTTTACATCCTTACAAAACGCTTCACCTAAACTTAAGATGAAGTCTGGTTTTTCGCTCGTAGATGCAACACAATCTTTCAAGGTTTCGAAGCCTTTGAAATATACTGTATTTAATGGGCAAAATGTAACTTTGATTTGGGTTGATGCGAATCTCTCTACAAGCTTTTGAGCAATGACAGTTGAGTTATTTCCACTTCGGCCTTGAAAAGGATCAAAGCCGGATATGATAATATGTTTAGAGAATGCACTACTCATTGATAAGAGAGTGAGACTAGAAACAAGAAACTGGTACATCTACGTATGTCCATATTGCTCTTCCATAAAAGTCTCTTACTTGAGCGTAACCTGTACATCTAACTCCTCGCCCTGGAAGAACGAAGTATGAACAAGTATTTCTCATCTGAGCTGGAATATTTGAGTAAGCATAGCCAAATGTCTGACATCTTGCGATCCTTCCATTTGCACAACGCGTTTGCGCGTAACAAGTCGTCGCACTATACATCCAAGGATACATTGCTTTATCGTCGCTCGATTCAATTGACATCATTTTATCAAATTCTTGGATATCAACTACTTGTGGGCTTGAATCTGCAATACTTACAAGACTTAACATAAGTCCCATTAGAACTAATATTGATTTCATTTCAACTCCTTATATTTTTAACGCAGTATAGCAGAAATCGCTAATTTTATCACTGCTTTTGAAATTTTTTCACCCCTATCTTTGCTATAAAGTAAGGCTTAAGATGGTTATATAGATAAATTTAAGGAGAAATCATGGATAAGTTTTACACTGAATTGGGCCTACTGCCTGAAAAAAATTACCACCAAAATAAACCTACAAGTTTCTACATTCAAGAGACAGTGAGAACAGGTGAAGGAAAGCTATCTAAAGATGGAGCTTGCGTTGTTGAGACGGGTAAACATACAGGTAGATCTGCCAACGATAGATACGTTGTTAAATCAAGCATAACTGAAGACACTGTTTGGTGGGAAAATAATCTAACTCCTATGAGTGGGGATAACTTTGCAAAACTCAAAGCAAAAGTTATTGATCATCTAAACTCCTTCGACACTCTTTATATAAATGAGAGAAGTGTTGGTGCACATGAAACACAAAATATAGGAGCAAGACTAATTACTCCAAAGCCACAATATTGTCTTTTTACTAATCACCTTTTTAGAGATCAGATTAGAGAATTCAATGATAGCGACTTCACAATACTACATGCACCAAATTTATCAATTGATCCTAATGAGTTCGAAACTAAAACAGGAACTGTAATTACAACTTGTTTTGATACAAATACAACTATAATTTGTGGAACTCGATATGCTGGAGAGATAAAGAAATCTATGTTTGCAGCAATGAACTATCGTCTGCCAGAGGTTGGAATTCTTCCAATGCATGCGGGCGCTTCAAAAATGAAAAACAATGAAACGTCAGTATTCTTTGGTCTATCAGGAACCGGTAAAACAACTCTTTCAACAGATGAAGGTTGTCTTATTATTGGGGATGATGAGCATGGACTAAGTAATGAAGGTGTTTTTAACTTTGAGGGTGGATGTTATGCAAAAACAATTAATCTATCTAAAGAAGACGAGCCAGAAATATATGCAGCGACCAATAGGTTTGGTGCAATGGTTGAGAACGTCGTTTTAAATGAAGAGAATGGTGAAATTAATTTTGATGATACCAGCTTAACTGAAAATGGAAGAAGTGCTTATCCTCTAGACTTCATTAAAGACCTTGAGCCATCGAGTACTGGTGACATACCAAAACATATTTTCTTTCTAACGGCCGATGCATTTGGTGTTTTACCACCGGTGAGTAGTCTTTCTAAAGAGCAAGCTATGTTTTACTTTGTCCTTGGATATACCGCAAAACTTGCTGGAACTGAAATAGGTGTAACTGAGCCTCAAGCCACTTTCTCACCATGTTTCGGAGCTCCTTTTATGTTGAGACATCCAAGTGTCTACGCAAAACTTCTGGGAGAATATCTTGATAAGAATAAAATCAACGTTTGGCTTGTTAATACAGGTTGGACTGGTGGTGCTTACGGAGAGGGAAAAAGATTTCCAATTAAAGTCACAAGACAAATTATCAGAGAAGTTCAGGCAAATCATTTAGAAGGTGTTCAGACAGAAGCTGACCCAATTTTTGGTTTGAATATTCCACTTGCAATTAATGGTGTTGAAGCTGATATGTTACAACCGCAAAGAACGTGGAAAGACCAAAGCGCATATCTTCCAAAAGCTAAAGAACTTGCTGCTTCTTATCATAAGCAAATGAAGAAGTTTGGGACATTTTATGATGAAAATATTAAAGGTGCTCCAACTTACAATGACTAGTTCGATCTATAAAACATTGGCCCATCTTTGTGGGCCAATACTTTTTCTTATAATACTTCTTTTACCAATTGATCTACTACCTAATCAAAAAAAATTTTTAGCAATATTCTCTTTTGTAGTAGCCAATTGGCTACTTAGCTCCTTTCCGCTTTTTATATCGGGCTTCATTGGAGTAGGACTAAGTGTTTTGATGGGAGTTGCAAGCGCTGAAGATGCACTATCTCCATTTGCTCATAGTATAGTATTTCTTTTTTTAGGTGGATTTCTTTTTGCAAAAGCCATGAATGAGAACGGACTAGATAAAAGAATATCTTTATTTATACTTTCTAGATCATTTCTAAAGGGATCATTCAAAAGAATTATATTAGCACTTATTGGGCTTACAGCATTTTTTTCAATGTGGGTCTCTAACACAGCAACTACAGCGATGATGCTTCCGATAACACTTGGCATTCTATCAAGTCTTAAAATAAATGATAGAAAGATAACAACACTAATTCTTCTGGGCATTGCATATTCAGCTAATATTGGTGGACTTGCCACACCTATTGGATCAACCCCCAATATTATTGCTGTTGGACTTTTAAGTGAAACGGCAAAGATTGATATAAGTTTTTTTGAATGGGTATCATTTGGCTTCCCACTAGTTTTAATATTTCTATCAATTATTGCTTGGTATATTTTAAAAAAGATTCCGACGAATCTCAACAAATTTGATAATAGTTTTATTCGCAATGATTACTTAACACTGCCTAAGTTTAGTAAGAATGAAAAGTTCATATCAGTTTTCTTTTTACTTACAATATTCTTCTGGTTCTTTCCAAGCTTGTGTAAGCTTTTCCTAGGATCTAAACACGAGATTACTTTATTTGCCAAAACTCGTTTTGACTCAGGAATTGTAGCCATGTTTTTTAGCAGTTTCCTTTTTATCTTTCCATTAGGTGAAAAAGTTAAAACATTAAAACAAAACGATATTAAAAATATAGATTGGCCTTCACTTCTATTATTTGGAACAGGTCTAAGTCTTGGAAAAACATTATTTGCAACAGGCTTAGCGGACATAATTGGTTCCGGTATTCTCGATATTTTTAGCTCAAGTGGCGTTCTCATACTACTAACAGTGCTAGTTTACTTTACTATATTTGCAACTGAAGTTGCTTCTAATACTGCAACAGCGAGCATTTTGATTCCAATTATCATTGCTATGAGCCTTAATCTTGGAGAGCCTCCACAGATTTTTTCCATTGCAATTGCACTTGCTTGTAGCCTTGCATTCATGTTGCCTGTTGCCACTCCACCAAATGCCATTGTCTATGGAAGTGAGTTAGTTGAAATGAAAGATATGATAAAGCTTGGTTTCAAACTTAATTTAATATTTGGTGGATTGATTTCGATATTATTCTATTGTGCTTATAAGCTCTATTTTTAAATTATTATTATTATTGAGGGAGATTTTCATCTCCCTCTCCATTACTAATCAATAACTTTTACAACTTTTTCAATATCGTGACGAACTTTCTTAAGACGAGAGTACTTATCTTCAATTGATCTATATCCAAGTGGACATAAAACAACCGACTTTAACCCCATAGACTCTAAACCTAAAATCTCATCGACTTTTGATGGAACAAAACCTTCCATAGGACATGTATCAATCTTCATATCTGCACAGATTGTAAGCAGATTTCCAAGAGCAATATATATTTGGTTCTTGGCCCAACTAGCTTTTTGATCGTCAGTTTTATTAATAGTGTGCATGATCATTGCTTTCATTCCAGCTAATTCAGCTGGCTCTTGGCCTCTAACCTGACAGATGTTTGCAATATAACCATCAAGAAATGCTTCATCTATAACACTTGGGCGACACATTACAATTAAGTGAGATGCATCCTTTACTTGTGCTTGGCTATAACATGCACCAACTAATTTCTCTCTTAAGTCTTTATTTTTAACAACAACAAATTCCCAAGGCTGAGCACCATAAGAGCTCGCAGTTAAAACTAATCCTTCTAAGATTTGATTAAACTCATCTTTTGGAATTTCTTTAGAACTATCAAATTCTTTACAAGCATAACGCCACTTTAAACTTTCTACTAGATTACTCATTACTATTCCTTTTATATATTATTCAGCTTTAGTGTTAATAAATTCAATAAGTTTTTGATCGTTAACGATTTTTTCAATTGCTTCATTTAAGCATGAAGCAAGCGTTGGAGACAGTAGATCAGTACCATCAGTAAGATCGCCTCCAGAGGTAATCTTTGTCCAGTATGATCCTTTGAAAGTCTCTAGCTCTTTTTTACCATACACTTGAAACTCGATACTACACTGTGCTCTTTCGCCCTTATACTTTTCTATAAGTTCATCGACCCATAATTTATTAACAATTATTTCTAACTCAACGCTTGAGTCGCCAGTTAATGAGAGTCCCCTAGCCTTTAGATTCTCAGTAAAATAGTTACTTATAAAAGTACTTGCTCCTTGATGAGTACTTAATGGAGTATCAGTATAACTTGCTCCTGTTTTCCCCATACCTAGATATTGCTTAGACTCGCGGCCATCGATAACTTTTAAATCAAGTACATCACTTCCAGCCGGAAATTCAGTTTTTGATTGGTATTCCTTGAATGGTTTAAAGTCATTCTGATTTAGTGATAAGTTAGTGTGAGCACAAGAGCAAAGTAAAGTTGCTGCACTTAAAATAATTAATGAATTTCTGATTCCCATTTTTTAAACTCCTCTATATCTGTTTTTATTTTATCCATTACCCATGCGATGACTGTAATATCATCGACAAATCCTAGCCCTAATATAAAGTCAGGGACAAAGTCTGTTGGTGTTACGAAGTATATAATTGCTAAGACCGTATAAACTAAAGATTCGTTCGAGATATTAGTATACTTTCTGGTTATCCATGCCGAAATCATTCTCACAAAGAGTTTAAGATCCTCAAGGTATGTTCCAAGAGCATCCTTAACATTCTCTTTGTTCATTTTCTCTCTTGCTTTGCTCAGACGTACTTTTAAACCACCTGGATTCTTAACAAGATCTTCTGAAATCTTTAAATACTTTAGTTTTATATATTTATCTAATCGATAATTCACTAATTAACCCTTGTTTCATTTTCTAACTCAAGCAGTTTTCTTTTTAAATCTAAACCTAGAGCATAGCCTGTAAGGTCTCCCTTAGATCCCACAACTCGATGACAAGGGATGATAATAGGGAGTGGGTTTTTATTATTTGCCATCCCTACTGCGCGAGAATAATTACCGCCTCCAACCTTAATCGCTATATCTTTATATGAATTTGTTTTACCGTAAGGAATATCTCTTAACTTATTCCAAACTAATTTCTGAAAGTCTGTGCCATTAATATCAAGAGGAGTCTTAAATTTTTTAATATACCCTGCAAAGTAATCTGTAAGCTCAGTTTTAAATTCATCAGTTATTTTATTCGTTTCAGTATCACTAATTTTTTCAACAACACTCACGCTTAATAGTCCTATATCACTAGCACAGAATTTTATTAGAATATTACCTACACGAAGGTGATCAATAAACATAAATATCCTCGCGAGCATTGCACAAAAGTAATATGATTTTTCACTATTTCTAGCACAAAGTTAAGAATATGTTGAATACTATTTGATTATCCTTTGTTTAACGCATAAACATCGATAGGATGCATCGAACACTAAGGAGAATCTATGAGTTTTAATCAGCAAGAGCCTGATATTAATTACGAACTGCAACAACTAAAAGCAACTTTAATGAAATTTAAAGGTGCATTTTCAAGTTTATTTATAGTCCTGCTAGTTATAATTGTGGGATGGACATCTTACTATACAGTTCAGCCAGATGAAGAAGCAGTTCTTATAAGATTTGGACGTTATATTAAGACAACTCAACCTGGTCTGCATTTTAAACTTCCCTTTGGAATTGAAAAAGTTATTAAAGTAAAAACTAAGATTGTTCATCAAGAAGAATTTGGTTTTAGAACATCCAATACAAACACAAGAAGAACGACATACTCTACAGGAAACTTTGAAAATGAATCTCTTATGTTAACAGGTGACTTAAATGTTGCTGAAGTACAGTGGGTTGTTCAATATCAAATCTCTGATCCATTTAAATATTTATTTCAAACTAGTGAACCTATCAGAAATATTCGCGATGTTTCGGAATCAATTATCAGACGAGTTGTAGGAGATAAACTTGTTACAGATGTTTTAACTACAGGAAGAGTAGAGATTGCTTCAACAGCAAAAGTTCTTATGCAAGGTGTACTAGACCGATATGACCTAGGTGTTAACATTAGAAGTATTAAGCTTCAGGATGTAAACCCACCGAAGCTAGTTCAGGACTCATTTAACGAAGTAAACTCTGCAAAACAAGATCAAGAAAAAATGGTTAACCAAGCTGAGGAATCTTATAATAAAATAATCCCAGAAGCTCGAGGTAAAGCTGATAAGCTTATCGCTGAAGCCGAAGGTTTTGCTGAAGCTAAAGTAAATCGTGCATACGGTGACGCTGTAAGGTTTACAGCTTTTTATAAAGAATACAGAAAAGCACCTGCAATCACTCGAAAAAGAATTTTCCTACAAACTATGGAAGAACTTTATTCAAAACTGGATAACATCACTATCATTGATCCAAAAGTTAAAGGCTTACTGCCAATCTACTCATCACCACAAGGAGTTGCAAAATGACTCAAGGTAAACAAACAATAATATTTATCGTTCTATTCGTTGCTATAATTGGGGTTTCAAGATCTTTTTTCATATTGACTGAAGGGCAACAAGCAATTGTAACTGAATTTGGAAAACCAGTTGGTGATCCTAAAACAAAAGCTGGAATGTTCTTTAAAAATCCAATCACTCAGGATGTTCGTTACGTCGACAAAAGAATACTTTCTTGGGACGGAGAACCAAATCAGATCCCAACAAAAGACAAAAAATATATTAAAGTAGATACGACTGCTCGATGGAGTATTGTAGATGCACTAAAATTTATTCAGACTGTTCAAAATGAGCAGGGTGCAAAAGCTAGACTAGATACAATCCTAGACGGTCATACAAGAGATATTATTTCAAATCATAATCTTGTTGAAGCTGTAAGAAACTCCAATGCAATTGTAAAAAATCTTCAGGATAGAAAAAATTCTATCCAGGATCGTAAAAATAACGGAGAAGCAATTCTCGAAGAAGAGATAGCCGGAGAAATAGATGAGATTCAAGTTGGTAGAGATAAGCTTTCTCAACTTATCGTAGAGAAAGCTCAAGCAGAATGTAATGCCTTAGGTATAAAGCTTATAGACGTTCAACTTCGCCGTATTTCTTATGAAAAAAGTGTTGAGAAAAAGGTATATGAGAGAATGATTTCTGAGCGAGAAAGAATTGCTCAAAAAATCAGATCTATCGGTAAGGGTGAAAAAGCTGTTATTGAAGGAAGGCTCACAAAAGATCTACAAAGAATTGAATCTGAAGCATATAGAAAAGCTCAAACAATTAAAGGTCAGGCTGAAGCAAAGTCTGCTGCAATTTATGCAAAGTCTCTAAGCCAAGATCCCAAATTTTATGATTTTATTCAATCAATGGATGCTTATAAAAATGCAATTAAGCCTGACTCTAGAATGATACTGTCAATTGACAGTGAGTTTTTAAAATTCTTTAAATAGGCTTTAAACTTTTGACTGAGTAGAAAATGAGTAAAAGAAGAGAAACAATAGAGCGGCGCTGTCCCAAGTGCTCAATCAATCAAGCCATGTGCTTCTGCGATTCGCTCACGAAATTAGAGACGCTTAACCGCGTCTCTCTCATTTTTCATATCAAAGAATACTTTTTGACTTCAAATACTGGTAAAATTGCAAACCTCGTCCTCACGAACTCATCTCACACCATTCGTGGATTAAAGGATGAGCCCATTGATGAAGACTACACTCTAAATGGCACTTATACGCCCTATTACCTCTATCCCTCTCCAGATGCCACAGTCTTAGATGAAAATTTTCTTAAAGCTCAAACCAAGCCTATTAACCTTATTGTCCCAGATGCGACTTGGAGACAGACTAAAAAGTTTCACAAAAGAGAGCCTGCTCTAAAGGGTATTCCTCACTTAAAGTTGAGTGGCCAGTACGAAAGTATTTATGAACTTAGAAAGCAGAAATTCTCTGAGGGTGTATGTACAATCGAGGCAATTGCATATGCTTTAATTGGACTCAACGAAAAAAGCTCCGGAGAGGAGCTTTTGCGTATTTTAAAAGTAATGAATGACAAAGTTATGGAAACTAGAACTCACCAAGCTTAAAAAGAATAACCAAACTTCACTGCAAGAACAGTTGAAGAATCAGTACCTTCACTAGAATCTCTTTCTACCGACCCTTTATAGAACACAGGTGCTACTGAGTAAGCTTTATACTTACCAAAAGAATAATTCACACCAACAGATGTATCGACACCCGAAATATTATTTTCTTCGAAACTTTTTAAGTAGCCTAAGTTTGCAAATGCAACCAAGCTATCTGTCAGAGAATATGATACTTTTGCTGAAGCTCTATGAGTTGCCGATGGATTTAAACTTACACCTGCAACACTTGCATCTCGGACAAAATATTGTAAAAAGTCATATCCGGCTCCAACATTCAATCTATCAAATTTTCTAAATGCACTTACACCAAACTCTGGAAAGAGATCTGATGCTTCAACTTTTTTATTAGTTTCAGTATGTTCAATATTTCTAAATTGCACTGCTGATACGAGTGAAGTTAAAAAGTAATCATCATTTATTTTATAATATGCGCCAGCTGAGGCTTTTAAAAATTGCATAGAAATATCACCATCAGAACTTTCTACATCTAAGTTTCCATATTGAGCTGAAATACTTAATGCAAAAGTTTTGGGTTCTCTTACTTCTTCTTTATCTATACTGGTTTCAATATTTCCTATAGAAGCTAGTTCTCTAGTTCCAGCTTCAAAACAGTATGGAAGCACAATAGTTTTATCACTTTTAAATTTGTTTTTTCTTAAACCATTGGCCATCTTGAAAAGCTTCATTGCCTTTTCTTCACTACCATAATGATATTGGTCTGAATTAATTGCTGATTTTAAACTTTTACCTGCAGTTAATTTCGTTTGTCTTGAATTCATCACTTTCATAAACTCGATGAAAGATACTTTATCTTTACCAAATAGTTCATTGAGCTTTTCTTTCTTAAAAGGAATACATTGTGGCTTATTTATAAGCTCTTGTCCCATTACAGTTAAAGAAAGCATCAATAAAATAATTTTAATCATAAACTTCTACAAGTTTGTTCAACTCTATATCGTTATAAGTTAAAAGAATCTTAAGATAATATTTAGAAAAGGCATTTTTTTCTAGGTGGAGGGATTTTGAATTCACAACGAAGACAACGTAAGGAGCTGAAATCACTGATCTTAAGATGTATTTATCCTAGGTTTGAGTAGTGAGAATAATAGATATTTATTTGTAAAATATTAGGCTAGAGATCCAACAGTCACTTGAGTTTTTTCAAACATCAACTGAAAGCTCATCCCTTTAACCTTCTCATCATCAAAGTAAAAAAGACGTCCTTGTCTATCAGCGAGAGAGAGTTCTAACTCCCCCCAAGCTTCTGCAAGTGAGAAGTCCTCTTCATTAATCGGGTTTTCCCATTTAAGATTTTTGACAACTTGGTTTTTAAAGTCAATTTGAACAAATGGTGTTCCATCTATTTCATCAAGAATATAATCAACTCGAGAACCTTTAATATTTTTGGACATATCATAAGCGAGCTTAAGAGTTTTAGAAATCACTCCATTTACTTTTTCATCAGCCAAAAGAGTTTCAGATAAACGATTATCTATAATTAATGGAATACCTGAATTAGTGAAGAGATATTCCGATTTCATTACTGCTTCATTTACAATTCCATTTAATGGCAGACTACCTTCAACTTCTGATACCGATGAATAAGCACTTTCAAACAATGGGATAAATGTCAAAATTTTGCATTTTTTCATAACACTGTAACGAACAGTAATATCAAATTCTTTGCCCGATTGCTCATAAGAGAGTGCACTATTCTCATTATTAAAACTTAATTCATGTTCTAGAAAGAATGATTCTCCCTTATTAAAACCTAAGTTTTCCTTAGCTTTTTTATTTACCCAACGAATAACTTCTTTATCATCAATAAGAATTACAGGAGTTTTAAGATTTTCTAATGAAGATAGAGGTCTACGTCCCTTTAAGGCATCTTGAAATGAAAAGTCTTCCACTTTTTGAGAAAGATCATGAGCTTGATCATGCTTTCTTCTTCGACTATATAATTTTATTCCAGCTAAGATACTTGCTACTAAAATAAAAAGAACACCAAACAATGCAGGAGATTTTTGATTCTCTACAGGTGCATTAATTACTTCTTCTACATTTGACTTGGTTACACTTTCAGATTCTTTACTCAAAGCGATTTCTCCAATTATATTTTTATCATCTTTAGTAGTCACAATCGCTGGAACTACTTCTGGAGGAAGAGTCGCTTTAATTTTTTCCACTGCTAGATTAGCGATCAGAGCTTGACTCATATTTTTGATCATATTTTTAGAATCATTTGAAACGTTCATCGTTCTACTTTTTGACATAAGTGTATTGAGATAAATTTTTAAGTCGGCTCTATTATTTGTTTTTTCAAATTTAGACATATGCCTTTTAAGCTCGTGTCTTACAAGCAGTCTATTCTCGGCTAGATTTGAGTGGAAAGCATTCAATTGGTTATTAATATCTGAGATAGAACCTGCATAAGCTCCTACTGAGCAAATAATAAGTATGAAAACAAGAGATTTTTTCATATTTGTTTCTCCAATATATAATGTTCAGATTCTCTTTTCGAGATACTTGGTTTTTTATCATCTTTCTCAAATATTAAAGTACTGTCTAGTGTTGAGTATAATACTTTAAAGTTTGAGTTCATTTTCTTTAATGCAACAATATTATCGAACATAATCGGACTAACAGCTTCACTAAGCTTAATACTAATTTTAGATTTTTTATTTGAGTTCATAGAAAATTCTATTCGACATGGTTGCAACAGACTCAGAACATCAGCGACTTCTCCAAACGTATCAAAATGAGAAGTTAGGCTTCTTAGCTCATCAAAAAAATCTTTATCTGGCTTACATTTATAAATAAATATAGGTTTTGCTGAGGTAGAAAGGTCACTTATAATCGAAGTCTCAAAAGAGAGAAGCAAGTCTTTATTGCTTCTAATCTCTTCGCCTGGACCTCTTTGCGTGCTAAATTTCGGTAGTCTATATTTTTCCAATTCAATCTCCTCTAACAATTATAAAGATTTCCTTATAATTGTTAAAGGCGGTAATATAATCCTCTAAAACACTCTACATTAAGCCTGCTTAAGCTATTGCAGTAACTTTATCAGATTTAGACATATTAGTTATCCACATATCAACTATTTCCTCAATCTGCTCATTATACTCAGGTTTAGTCTTCAGGGCATCTCTAGTGAAATTGACATATTTCTGAAGCGAAACACTTGAGTTCTTCTTAATTCTAGCAAGCTTTAGCTCATCGCCCATAAGGATTTCCATTTCCATTTCAATCATCTCTCTAGCGCTTGAATTTGCTGGTGCTACTAATACTAGTAATTTTTCTCTGCTTTCATCATCCACTGAGGCCAATAGCTCAATCTTTCTATCGAGTGGATAGTCAGTCAAAGTAGATTTGACAAAATCTTCTGGAAGGTCGAAAACTAGTGCACTTGGAATATTTTCTACAGCAATCTTTTTCAACTCATGCCCGTTACCTTGTTCAATTAAGTAACTATAAATTAATGTTTCTTTCTCTGTCGAAATTTCACTTACAACCCCAAGAAGTTTGGTACTGAAAGTACTCGCTTTAAACTTATCGCAAAACATCACTAAATCTTTCTTAAACTCTGACAATTTAGATATAAGACTAGATTGGTTCAGACTCATTGATTCAGAGACTACTTTATCTAATTCTTTTGGACTTAAATCATTCATAAGTTGAGCCAAGATATTAGAAGATAAGCAATTTGAAAGAAATGGTCCAAACTCGTTACTAGTTAGAATATATTCCTTAACTGCTGATTTATTCATATTCAGTAAAATATCCATTAGCTCATAATCCTCTAACACAGATCCGGCCACTAGCTCTCTTACAACTTCTTCTGAGACAAACCTATTAACATCTTGAAGAATTGCACCTTCTAGATAATCTTCGATTTGATCATTCCATAAACTTCTTTTTTCTGAATCTAGACGTGAATAGATTTTTTCTAAGTCTTTGTGCTCGAGCTGTTGAGCAACTGCTGATAAAGCCAATCTTTCTTCTGATCCACCAGAGACGATCCACTTCTTAATTAAATATACTGCTTGATCTAGATTAAGCTCTATTAATTTTTCAAATCTCTCTATACCAAGAAGGTTCTCTAAAGATTCATGCTCAAGTTCCATTGCCTGCTCAAGCTCTTGCTTATTATCTTCCTCAGATTTCTCTTCTTTTTGTGGAGGTGTCTCCATTGCATTCATTCTTTCAACAAATTCCATATATGTTCTCAAAAGCTTAAAGGCCAAGAAACCAAGTAAAAGAACTGTCGCAATCATTCCAAATGCATTTCCAAACTTACCAATAAATTCAAAAATATCTTTCATTGAGAATTCTTCTTCTACTTTTAAATCTTCAGTAGGCGCAATCCCATCACTAAGATCAGCATTTATGAATTCAACTTTCGGTGCGAAATTTACGATGCTAAGTTTAAAAGTCTCAACAACTTTTTTAATATTTGTTACAGTTACTTCAGCAAGATTACTATTTAGTGTAATTTGAACATCTAAAGACTGTATATTTTTAAAAATATCGTAAGACTCATTGTAACGGTACATTTCTTTAAGTTGTCTTTGATTGTCTCTAAATGCTTTTCCAAGAACTGGTACTTCTAACCCTATTTTAGAAAATGCAATATAGTCTCCCTTAGACTCATCAAATGAGATATCGCTAATTCTAAGATTATCTTCATTTAAATCATTGAACCGAGGCATCCCAGGGTCACTATACTTAACCTCAGAGCGAACTAAAAAGTTTTTTCTCTCAGTTACTGAAAGTAAAACTTGTTCATATTGATTTCGAATGTCTCTTTCTAATTCTATTTTTTGCCATTCCAGACTTTTTGCTGCGAAAGCAAAGTTAGATATTAAGAGAATCAAAGTTAATAAAATTTTCATCTGCATCCTATATTTAGTTAATTTCTGTATCTATTCCAAGTTTCTTTTCTAAGTAAATTTTCATTTTATATGCATCTCTATTTTCAGGGTTCTTGCTAAATGCAATTCTAAACATAGAAAGAGCCTTGTTAATATCCTTACTCATGTAATATGCAAGTCCCTTCATCTCGGGAATAATTGAAAAGTTTTTATATTCTTTTTCAAGCGTTTCGAGTCTGGTTAAAGCACCTTGAAAGTTATTAGAACGAATCAGTCTTTGCACTTCAAATAATTCGGACATCAAATTATCATGTTTTTTTGCTGTTTTAATTTCTTCTGTTATTTCCATTTTAACATCTAAATTCATTTCAACTTCTTTCGTTCTTACCATCATGATTCTGTATGGTTGGAATCCATCACGCGTCAAGCTAACAACAAAAGTTTTACTTTCGCCTAATACTTTTGCGAGTTCTAAATCTGTTAGAGTCAATGGCGTTTTACCAAGCTTCACTAGAGAGGAAGTTGTCGATTTTTGAAAGTAGACATCAGTCCCATCTGGCGTAGACTGAATTTTAAATCCATCACTTCCAAATGAGTTGAAACTAAAAGCAAAAAATAGAACAAATAATATAATCTTCATAATATACCTCATAGAGAGTATCGACATATTTGATTGCGCTATTAATTTTTACTTAAGTGTTGAAAAAAAGGGGAGTTTTTTACCGCTTATCTATCCCAATAATAAATAAACGAAGCAAAGGCTTTAACGGCGAAAGTTGAAGTTATAACTCCCACTCCTCTACCAACTGAAAGGTCAGCTTTAATACCGTAGTCTTTTGATAATGAATAAATAGCTCCACCACCGAGGTTTAATGAGACATTTATATCATTTTTTTGTGATGATTCAGTTTCATATGAAAAGTAAAAGGCACTTATCGCTCCAGTAGCATAATATCTAAATTTGGGATTAACTTCGATTTCAAAGTCCGCTGTCTTCTCTCTTATCACAGCATTGTCTTCAGAAAAGAAATACTCTGTTCCAAAGCTTGCTCCTAGAAAAGTACTTCCCCCCCCAGGAATTAGCGGAAAATACACTTCGACAAAATTACTCCAGTTATTTTTAGGTAGAAATTTCCAATATAAATTAGATGTGATGATGGACAAACTGCCGCTAGCAGGCTCCTTAACATTTTCACCAGTTATTGATCCCTCTTGCTCAGTATAGGACACAGATGCCATACCAATACCGAAAGCGACTTCTTCGAGCTGACGCGCTTGGGCACTAAATACAATGAGGAATGCTAATACAGTTTTAATAATTAATCCTTTTATAAAAAGGATAAACTACTTTCAATTAATTTCAAGATCTTTAAAGTTTTACTCTTTAATTCTAGATAATGCTTTCCTAATCTCGTGAACAACTCGATTATTCAGCTCAATTGGCTCAACTGTAGTCTTTAGTAGCTTAACTTCTCCCTTTCCAATAAGTGATTCTATTTTGAGAGATGTTGGATTCCCACCAATGATTTCAATATGTAAAAATTGTTTGGGATGATTCTGAGTCGCTCCAAAAGTGAAAGGGACTTTGTGCTTCATCATCTCGGATATAATAGTTCTCCTAAGCTGATGGCCTCTCTCTCCTAATTTTTCAGTTTTAATTTCTACGACAACATTAGCAAATAGACTGGAAGATATTAATATCCCCAAAAAGAGTAATATCACCTTCACCTTAGAAGCCACCAGTACATACTGTATTCTGGCCTGTACTAAAGTTACATGATATTACGTTAGAGTTCTCTTCACTTCGAAGCTTACCTTGGCTTGAATTAAAATTAGTCAAAATTCCAAATTTATACGAATCACCATTTTGAAATCCAGAAAGCGTAAGCTCTGTTTGCCCTGGCATAATTATAAATCTTCCATAAGAGCTGGAACTTCCACCATCAAGATCAACCGGTACAGATCCAAATAAATCAACACCAGAGGAATTATCTACGTAATAAACTTCATATTCTTCGAAGAGCCCATCAAATGGTATATCCCATCTAAGGGTAACTTGATCACCTTGAGTAATAGTTGATCTTAGACCTTTAAAATCATTCTCTTTTGGTTCTTGATACTCTGGAGAACTCTTACAAACCCAATTGTCATTTTCGTATACGACTCTGTCTCCATCTGAATTATAAACAAATGGATACATTCTAAAGCAATATACTTTTCCGCTATAATACTCTACACCGCCAATTCTAAATGCAGTTGCTTGGTTTTCATTAAATGGCTCAAAGAATAGATCTCCAGGATTTAGGCCAGGATCATCGCTTGATAAGACTTCATAGAGAGCAGGTTGAGATGGATTAGCTGTATCTTTATACTCAACTACATATCCATCAATATAATTTTCATCAGTATCTACACCGGAGAAAAGTATCGTTAGGAAATTTAAATCATTAATATCTGAAGCTTCTTTAATTTCATTTATCCCACCAAACTCTGGTCTTTCAAGCGAAGTGCTCAACTCTTTCTTGTCAGCAATTATCCTATTACCACTGGTACATTCAACATTTTGGCACAACACCAAAATATATTGATAATTTGTTTCTTTTAATAAATCTGTAGTGACAACTGAACTTTCTGAGAAGCTTATCTTCTTACATAAAACAGTAGTTCTAGCATCATCACCAGGCATGAAAGTGGCTTGGCAATTACTTGGAATATTTGCCGCAGACAAATTCGTTAAATCAGAAACATAAAAAAGTCTATAGTGATCAAAAACACCAACACCAGCAGTCCACTCAGCTTTCAATGAATTCTTTCCATTTTCACCAGGCAGTTTAGTGAGGAGAAGCGACGAAGTATCAAAAACAATTGATGCTAAATCATCGTCTAAAGTCTTCATCTCAAGATATGAATTATTTAGTTCGCCTCGTAATTGTGGGTTACCAATATCTTCAGCAGAATCGCGATGAATTGATCTCACGACTATATAATAATCAGTCTTACCTCTAAGCCCTCTAACAATTGTTGAGTTAATACTTGAATCAAAGTTTACAGTTTTTACAATTCGCCCATCTGAAGCATTCAAATTAGCATTATTAAAATCGACAGGAGTTAATCCTTTATTAGTTCTATCTAGAATGATAATTTCGTATCTTTCAGGGTCTGATCCTTGATCACAACGAAGTGGATCAAAACATTCAGCGTGAATCCATCTTACTTTTAATGAATCTATACCATCAACTCCTGAGAGATTAGAGACTTCACTTATTCCATAAAAGTCAGATACTTTATTTGAAAATGTTCTCACCTTTAAAGAAGTATTTGTAATTGTTTCCTTTCCATTTATCTGATCTTCAACATCAACTCGAATGATATAATCTCTTGCCGACTCAAGTCCAGTAAGCGTGAATCTTAACAGTCCTCTATAATCAGTATTTAGAATATCACTGGAAGTGACTTGCGGAACGGGCTCTCCACCATAATAAATTTTATATGTATATTTCCCTGAACCACCTGATGCAGGGTAAAAATAAACTTCTATTTTATTGTGAGAGATTGACGTTAATGTTTGAGCACCTGCAAATATCAATTCTGGCTTTCCAACTTTTTGAGTAAGAGTTTTATCTTTTGAGGCCTCTTGAATAGTTCCAACACATCCAAACGCAAAAATACAGATAACAGCAATCGCTGAGATCTTGATCAAAGCAAGGTCTAATATTTTTTTCAATCTAATGAAATAAAACATCTCGCAAATCCTTCTTTCGCTGTTGGTGTTATGAAACCGTCGTAGTTTGCATTATTAAATATTCCGCCCTCAGTTTTAGCAACCTTGGGACCATAGTTCGCCTCTGTCTCTTCGGAAGATCTAATATAAACTAAACCATAAGCCTCAAAACGTTGATAATTTAGGCCTGGATCATATCCGATAACCGACTGGAATATCGTATCAATATCAAAATTAATCCCTTCATCAAGCCAATGAGGAATATTTGCAGGACTTAATCCTCCATAGTTTGTTGTTATTGAAAAATCGAGTTCGATAATATCCCAAATTTCTTGATCAATTAGTTTCTGTCTCTTAAGTACTGATGCTCCATTGTCAGAGATTAAGAATACATCTTGATTATTACAAGCATCTTGAGCTTCGAAGTAGTCATGAATACCAGAGAGCTTATTATAAAAGATAAGTGAATTTTGATCATAGTTATAAAAGGTATTTACTGATGGCACAGTAACTTTCAATTTGGGCTCATTCGTTAGAGATAAATACCTACCTGAAGACAATCCACTAAATAAGCCCTTAGTATAAGAAGGATTTTCTCTAATCGCTACAACTTGAATATAATATGACGTTAAGTCTTGTATATAGTTTGAGTCTAAAATAACAGAGTTACCCGACAGTACATCTACATAATTTGCAGCGGAGTCTATAAGATCAAAAACGGTACCTAACTCACTTGGAAATTTTGAATAATAAACACGATAACCTACAACATCTCCAAGAATCGGAGACTGAGGGTTCATGGCACTCCAAGTAACTCTAATCTCACTTCCGCTAAAGGCTTCTACATTAGAATAAGCCTGTAAATCAATTGGAAAACTTTTTGGGGGTTCGAACTTACCACTAAAAGTTAAGAACAATTTATCAAATGAATCCCTTTTATTATTATAATATTCCAAATAAAAATAATAATCCGAAACATCATCTACTTTTGTAAAAGAGAGTCCTCTACCAATAATATTGATTCCCGGCTTGAAAATAACTTTGATGGTACAATTCTCAGCTGTGTTCGCATTAAAACCTAGAAGGTTAGCACCAGATGCAGATTCATTTGTTCCACCAAAAAGACAAATTGAATTTGCCAAAACGGCTACACTAGTTTGATCATATACAGTCACAAAGCCATCAAAGTCGAAAGCAACATCGTCTGCAGTATAATTTGAGTTTCCAAGGTTATTTAATTTTTCAAACTGTCTAAGTAAAGATGCACGAGTATCTAATGAGTCGTTAGCCAATTGTTTTGTAAAAACAAATTGTTTGTTTTGCACATCATACACTGAGTTAGCTGAACTGATGACATAACCTTTCTGACCACTTTTTAAAATATCTGAATCTTCTCTATCTCTATATCTGAGATTTTGTTCAGCGGCTCCAACTAAATAAAGTTTAGAAGGAGATAGAGGTTTAAATCTCAAACCTATATTTTCTTGAACGAACTGATTTCCAGAAACATCTGTATCATAAAGTACCGTCAAATAAACTCTTGCCGCTGCAGTGGTGTAGAGTGGTTGATACCATAGCTCTATATAACACTCTTCGCCTGGTAAGAAACTACTTGTTACACCAATAGGACAAGTAGTTTCAGTAATCTTAATCGCTTTAGTTGAAAAGACATTTGAACCAATAACATCGGATCCGGTATCAGCAGTAGGGTCACCTCTAAAATTAATTCTTAAAGAACTCATAACTTGGGCTGAATCATTTTTAAGATAAACTCTTTTTTTAATTGCTGGTCCGTTAGGGTCACTAGCAATAACTTGAACTGCTTGAATTTCAATAGATGTTGCTGGATCAGCATGATTAATTCCAGTATCAACAGGCTCTGCAGCGAGAATATTATCATCAACGTCATAAGAAGAGACACTAGCAAGAACCTTAGGAGCAGAGACCGCTCTAGCAACAACTCTTACTGTTATTGTTTGAGTAGTGTAAGTATTACCGCGACCTGTAGTATAAGTAACTGAATAGTCTTTTGTGTAGGTTCCTACCGATGTTGCCAAAAACTTAAAGGGAACTTTTGTTACTCCTGAAGCGAGACCAGCATTTGGAACCTCTGAGGGGTATAATTGAGTACCATCTAAGGAGACAAAAGCTGGATCAAAATATATCTCAGGAGAACCAGAAAGCGTCTCTGAACTCAAAAGAGCTTCAGCAGCACCACCATTAGCCAAAGAGAACTCAAAATCCACTTCTTTGTTAATTTCAAAAGAGCCTGCGTGAAAAACATAATCGACTGAAGTTGTGTTAAAATCTCCGTTAGTTCGTGAGTTTTCAACAAATGTTGCTGACTGGCACGATGTAAAGAAGTCACAATCAATACTATTACCTTCTGTATTTTTTGCTGCAAAATATTCTGGAGGAACTGTTAGAGCTGGAAGTGTATTAGTATTTCCATCAAATAATTGATCTAAGCTTGGAAGGTTAACCTCAGGTTTAAATATAACTGCACTCATAAACGGTTTAGGACTTGAGATAAAAAGCTTAGCATGATCACGAATAGCAGAAAAAAGAGTAAGAGCTGAACGTAAATGAGATGACTCAGTTTCAAAAAGTTCTCCAAACTCAGTCAAAATAGGATCTGTTTCTCCGTTAGCTGCTTGACCAGATCCATCACCATCATAGAATGCGATACTAAATCTTTTATTGAGATTATAGGAACCTCCATTTTCGAGTGAATATGACATTTCAGTTCCATTAAGTGCTTTATTATGTACATATCTTTGGAGACCACTTCTAGTGTCCAGTCCATTACTTTGTGCAAAGTGGTTTGTAGAATCAGAGAATTTAATACGAAGAATACATGTTTCTAACTTTGCAAGCTTTGACTTAGTGCTCAGCCTAGTTGTAACTTCACTAAGATCAGTACTAAAACCTTCAAAATCAAAGACATCATTACAGTCATAATCTGCTCCATATGCAGTTGGATTACTAACCGTAACTCTTACCAATCCTTCATTTGTAATAATAGCATCTTCATGATCTAGACGCTCTCCAGTATATGGAATCCAACTAATAGGACCTGTTCCTATATTTCTAAAAACTAGATTTTTATAGCCTTCATTGTCTCTTACAAGTCCACCGCTCACTCTTGCACTTAATTCAGAATAGTCAGCTAAAAAACCTTTCTCTATCAACTCAGCCTTAATACCAACACTAACTTTTTTGTAAGCTGCATCGTTGGATACTGAAATATCGGAAATGACTCCATCAGTATTATTATCTGAAAAATTACTTCCATCATGATAGCTCATAGAAAAGATTTTCATTGGATCACTTGTGTCTAATCTGTCAAACATTGTTTCATTCTGCATAGGTCCTGTAGTCATTGAAATAGGAGCAAATTGCATCTCAATAGTACATTTTGAACCTGCTACACCTGAAGTATCCCCAATGATAACACCGAGATTTCCACAATTATTTTGATCAATCTTTATATTTTTAAAATATTTTGTAGGATAGTTTCCTACTGAGATATCAAAAACTTTACTCAGTTCATTTAACCCCATTTCTCCATCGGTAACACCACTAAACGCACGATAGACGTCTATTGAAGCTCCACCAATGTTTTGAAAAACTACTTTTATTGATCGAAAAGTTTCATATCCAGGACTTAGGAGAGCTAACCTTTTTAAATCGACAAAGTTGTCCACTCCATCTGATTCAAGACCGTCATTGAGAACAACGGGTTTAGCATCAAATTCAACAGATGCAATTTTTAACACTGCTGCATGTAGAGATTTCGAATTAATATTAAAAAGATTTTTTTCAATGATCTCTTCATTTCCTCTCCATTTTGAATCATAAACAACAGATAATTTATAATCAAAACTTTTCTTCTCTTTATACTCGAGGCTTGGCTGAAATCTTAAATCAAGGATACAACCTTCATCTATGGCTATCAGTTCATCTGTTGAACCTTCCACAGAGAAACAATTATTTCTTTCTGAAAATATAAATGGGAATTGTTCAAGGGTTAGCTTTGTCGTAAGGGTTTCATCGAAACACTCAAGCGTACTGTTCAAATCTGATGTTCTAATACAAATTGCTTTCGAAGTACCATCTTCACCATTATTGGTAAGAACAATTTGCTTTAAAACACCATCTCTGTATCCATTATTTTTTAATTGAAAGATATCAACAATAAAATTACCTACGACAACGTCCTCTTCAAAAAGGATATCTCTTTTTGTTGTCTCGAAACGAGCGCCGATGGTTGCAGAATAAGTTTCAAAGTTCCCACTTAGTGAAGTCTTATCTTCATAAGGAGTGTTTTCATAATTTACATTTATCTTCGAACTATAATAAACCTCATCAAGAACTTCATCATAGCCCCAAGCTTGATCTTGGTTTTTTGGAGTAAATTTTAAGTTCATTTCACATTGTTCATTTGGCTTTAAATTCTCAGGGCAGTTATGAGTCAGTAACCATGCACGACAAAAATCGACATCATCAAATCCCGGTAAAGAGTATAGTCTAAGATTCCCAGTAAAGTCTTCAAAATTACTCTGACAGCCAAAGGGTAGATCTAAATTAATTTTTCTTGCTGTAAGTTCGCCTTTATTGGCTAGGATAAGGTCTCTTTGATAAGTTATAACTTCTGACCTCTCAAGAACTGGTTTTAATGCAGCTCCAACTTTTTCTCCAAAGTAAAAGTTATTTGTTGAACCATCATCAAAAATTAATGATGCAGGCTGACCGGCTAGAATAGAAAAATTAAATCCTCTACCATCAGGTTCAACTAAGTTTTTATAAGAGATATTTATTTGTTGTCCATATACTCCAGATTTGTTTGTAAAAAATGATAAATTAATAATACACGTATTTCCCGCTGATAACGTACTGCTACAGCTTCCATTTTCACCAGGAAAGACAGCTTCTGATTCACCACTAGTATAATAATCATAAATTTTTGTTACTCGATTAATAAAATTCACATCAATCTCTGTCATTGGGTATTTCGTATTATTCGTGATTTTAATTTCAAGTCGTACTTTATCGCTTCCGTTAACATACTCACCAAGGTCAAAATCATTTCTAGCTTCGATGCCATTAACTTTAATAGATATAGGATTAAAGACTCCTGAATTTTCAACTCGAACAGCACCATCAGAGCTATTCTCAGCTGAACATGAGATGATAAAGCTTATCAATATAGAGAAGAGTAAAATCTTACTCATTAATACGTACCCCACAACGAATACCAACATCGCTATAACCGGTATCTGAAATATTCGAAAGCGGTCTTTCAGTTTTCAAAGTCATTCCATATCTTCCTGAAATATCTTCATCAAAACTTCCTCCGTTCAATAAGCCAAGTTTTGAAAACCTTTGGATAGCAAATTCAGTGCTTACTGATACATAAGCTGCGCCTGAAACTGCTGGAGCTTCAACTTCTACGGAAAGAACTTGTTTTTCATTTAAGTCCGTTAGATCTGGTGAACTAATAATTATATTTTTAACAATTCTCGATTGATAATCGTTAGCAGCAACGGCACCAGAAACTGTTCTCGTACTACTTGAAGTCGTTCCAAGTGATACATGCGAAATTTGAGAATTCCCAATAGGAAAGTTTTCTAAAGCATAAGTTGTAATCGATGGGTTTCTTAAGTTAGTAGTCGTGATTTTAGTATTGTCATCGGACTCTCCACCACAAGTACTAATATCTGTATTATCACATAACAACGGAAAACCTGTTACAGGATTAAAATAGTCTCCCGTCATTTGGTTATTTGCATCAAAGCCTGTGATCCCTCTAGTAGTTAAAGCTAGTGAATCTCTGTAGTTTGCAATTTTTGGTAAAATATTTACAGGCCCAGTGTTTAAAAAGCGTCCGTCTCCATTTCTCAATGAGTCTACTGATCCCGGATCTACATCATTAACAATCGGCACAGTTGAGGTATTAACACTTCCATTAAAATTAAAGACTGATTTGAAATTCCCACTCGGAAGCACAAAGTTATTATCATTAATAACTCTTTGTCCATTATCATCAACCAGTGAACAGTAACCACTAATTGGGCTTGAATCGGTCCAAATTTCTATCGGCTCATTATCACCTAGAATAATATCACTACTTGGTCCTCGTACAGTAATAGTTGCATTCTGATCGATTGTATATCCAGATCCCAGTGAATACAGTCTAGTATAACCTGATCTACTTTCAGGGTTTTTGTACCCATCAATAACAACTGATTGACTCACGACATTTTTGACACCAAAATAAATTGCATCCAAAGAGTAGTCACAACTTAATGCGTCTGTAGTTTGTTCGTGAATATTTCCAATTAAGTCTTGTATTCCATATCTACTGGTACATTTTTCAGAATTACGACCACCAATTTCAGACACTGAGCTCGATCCTGTCCATAAAAAGGTTTGAGATGAACTTGTCTGCCCTTTAGAACTACTAAGTGCTCTTTGATTTGCTGACGCATACCCCAGAGCATTATTGCTCGGTGTACTATCGTCTGAAGCACATGAACCAGCAATGATTCCCGATTCGATATTCACGATAGTATCGCTCGTATTATCTCCCGATATACTTTCAACTCTTGTTTCCGGGTGAGCAGCACCAACAATAAATTCATTCTTACGAATTAGGCGTTTTGCTTTTGGCTGGGCCAATTGAGTATAAGAACTACCGTTTGAGAATCCAACTTCAACTTCATAAGTTGAACACAATCTATTTGCCTCTCGGCGATTGAATCCCACCAATGGAGGTAGTTTTGCACTATTAGAACTCAGGATTCTACCAAGCTTAGTAGAGTCATTAAATCTATTTGAATTTTCTAGAGCTTCTGGTGGCACTCTATATTCAGTAAGGTCACCAGAGCTATAAACGTCAGAGTTTGATTTAGTCTCAAGGACTGTCTTATCTATGTAGCTCTCAGATCCCTCAGGATTACTTAAATTGAAAAGCATATTTGCTGGAACCCATCTACTTTTCCACTTTGCATTTCCGGAAGCGGGTTTTGCTCCGATTGCTGCAATATTAACAAAACAAGTTTGAACGTATGACGAGCTAGTTAAATTTGACTCACTGAGAATTCCATTACTAGTAGGTCCGTAGGGAGAAAAAATACTCGAAGGAGAATGATTTCGATTATAGACAACAGCAAAGTTTTCAGCTTGCAAAGTTACATTATCAATAAAACTTTCATCTAATAAACCTAATTCTGTTGAGTTATTTCCATAGAAGAATTGTGGCCTGTCATTATCTACATCAGAACAAACACTTGCCCCCAATCCACTGGCATCATAAGCAAACGAAGTTGGAAGACCTGGATAATTTAATCGAGGTCTACTTTGCGCTCTAGCAGCATCAACACATTTTCCTGCAGTCAGATTCACTGAATTACTCATAATACAATCACCATACATTAGGTCATTGTATTGTTTTGAATCGTAATCTACGCCACCTAATAGGTCTGGATCAAATTCTTCCCCACTAGGAGTTACAATCATAGAAGAAAGTGAAGTTAACCCAGCTCTAAATGAAACACTTTGAGTACAACCTCTAAATGGTAAATTATCATTATCTGCTGCATCAGTAGAGTACCCTGTAAAGTCGACTAGTTCAGATCTAATACCGGAAGAGTGATTTGCATCACCTCTGTTGTAATAACTATTTGCATATTGAGGTGTAGATGTATCAGTTCCTCGAGTGAAGTTACAACCGAGTTCATTTCTATCCATTAAAAAATCACTTCCAAAGTCATAAGCGGTTTCATTTATTCTCCATGGTAGAGATTTTGGTCTTGAACCAAGTCCATTATAATCACATCGATAATGATTATCTTTATCAAGAGTTTTCCCCATTTCAGAACATAAGTTTCTATTGGCCATTGATCGATGAATAAGGGCCATATTTGCAGGTGGCAATGTAATTTTGATTTCGTTATGTGGGTCAATTTGTGTTGAATCCGTATAGTCTAATTCTTTCCCTTTAAAGACAGGAACTACTTTATACCAGTAGACTCTTGCTTTTTGTGCTCCAGAAGCTCCAACGACTAAATTTTCAACTGAATAATCAGTAAAGAAACTCATTTTCTCAGTTGAGACAGCAGAGTTAGATCTTACGTAGTAATCATAGTCACCAGAATGGATTAAACCACTGCTATCAGTTACATCATTCCAGTTTTGACGATTATCATCTGAGCGATAAATTCTATAACCATAAGTTCTAGTACCTCTTGCAGAGTGATCTTGTTGAAGAGTAAAGTTTGCCCCACCAAAATCTAAGCTTACATTCTTCCAGGCAATACTTATGACTCCACTTCTACTCGCAGCCATCCCAGTGTCTGGTTTCCCATCAAATGGATCAGAATATGAAGTTGGAGCAAGTCCACCTAAGTTACCAGGTGAAGTCGTATAGTTTCCAGGAGACGCAATAGTGAATCCATCATTAAAATTTCCATTAGTTTGAGCTTCGTAAGGTATACCTTCAACATTAATGGCTTCGTAGATAAAAGCCTCTGTTTGCTCTAATAGTCCCCCATTTGTAGTCGGAACTTTTCCATTTACTTTAGCGCCAATAGCTAAAATTCTTGTCCACTCTTCAAATGTAGCAACCGGATATGGGATCTTACATTCAACTGTTTTTAAATTGTATTCACTATAGATGTCATCAGTTACTGAATTCGGAGTTCCACCATCTATTGTTGCAAGAATTCCAATTAAATATGTTGCTCCCGCCTCCATATCTTCAAAAGTATGAGTCGACTCACCAGCAGTTTTATATGCATTTATATATTTAGGAGCTGGGTTTCCTAAGTTCGTAATTGAATTATAATAATTAAATGATTCAGATTCAGAAGTTTTCTTAAACCCCATGATTCTAAAACTATTAAAGATACCACCGGTAGGTGAACTCCAATTAAGAGTTGCTTTATCTTCATTTACAATACAACTTCCATCAAAACCTCCAAACTGAGAACTTTTTGGAGTTTTAATTTCTGGTTGGATACAACGAACTACCCAATCAGCACGCGCTAACTTAACTGTTTCTAATCCAGCTCCTTCAATAGCAGGCGCAAGCGCAAAGCAATATGAGGCATCATCAACTGGTGATTGATTTATATTCTTAACAGAAGAGATTGTAAGTTGAGTGGTGTTTCTAATATCAATTAGACCTTCGTATTTTAAATTATTACAATTTCCAATTGTGGATGTACTGGGTGTATTTGTTAGGATAACTGAGTTTAACTGATCGTAGCTCAAGCAGTGGACTTCAAGCTTATTGGCATAACCTTCACTTAACACAGGTGTATCAAAAATAAGTTTTATTTTATCAACATTATTAGCATCAGTAGGTTCTTGTACAAAATTTATTCCAAAAAATGGTGCAAGAATAGGCTCTACTCTTATCGCTCTCATTGAGCTTGCAATAGACGAATCACTTTCATTATCGGGATCTATTTTACAAATAATTGTTTTACAAGGAACAACTTTGACTTGGTAATGAGAGTATTTATCGAGCCCCGTTAAAATCACTGATGTTTGATCAACTGCGACATTTTCATAATGAGCAGTATCACTTGTATCTATATATCCTTGCATAACTTCTGCAGTTAATTCATCATCCAGAAATGGATCTAGTCCATCAACTGCTTCATATTTTCTATAAAATACTTTGTAGCCTTCAAAAGTTCCCTCTGGTGGACTCCAAAAAACTTGAATTGAATTCAGTGCTGCTGCACCCTGTGTGTTTTTAAGTATTATTGATTCTTTGTCAAAGTCATAAATTCCATTAGCAGCTGTCGTCTTATACTTTACCCAACTTGTATTTGAATCTTTATTTAAAGTAATAGGTGTTCCAAAATTTGCATTTGCTTCTTCTTCCGTTTTATATAGTTTATGAATTGCACGAACTTGAAAGTAATAACTTGTTTCAGGATCAAGAGTCTTAATGTCAATAAATGAAGGATTATTACTTGGAGACGCAGGAAGCTTTATCACTTGTCTTCCGGGAGTCAACACTGTGTTAATATCAATGAGTGGCGAACTTGCTTTCATGTAAGTCACTTCATAATAAGTTGTATCAAATGGACCAGATTCATAAGTTCCTTGCATTGCTGTAGCAATCCATGAAACACGTACACTATTGTGAGAACGACCTGTTACTGGAGTAACTCTTACTATTCCACCAAAGTCTGAAACTCTGTTATCAAAAGTTTTTACAATAACTTCATTTTCCCCAGAAGACTCTACGCCATTAATCTCCATGATAGAAACTCTAAGCTTATAAAGTGTATTTGGAAGAAGATGCTTGAGAGTATATTTTCTATATCCAATCTGACCATCTTTGAGTGATTCTAGTGAAAGCTTAAAAGGCTCATCTTCATTAATATGCAAGAAGTATTCGTGAGTTAGAGGACTAAATGTTTCTTCAAACTCAATTTCAATCTTGTCTTCAGCAATAGCATTTGCTCGAACAATTCCTGTATAAGATATTGAAGTTTTATCCCCAACTCCAAATTCAGTATTATTAACTCCAGCTTCTTGGACAGTACCAACACACCCAACAAGGGTAAGGAGGAGTGAGCAAAGAATGATTTTCTCTTTTACGTAATTCATAGAGTAATTATCGGTGAGATCACCACTGGTTCTTAGTACTTTTAAGAAAAGCTTAAGAAATAGGAAATATATGCCTTATATTAAGAGGTTATAAATATTTTTTATATTCCTATTCCTAGATAAATAAAAACAATATCTATTTACTGCCAACTAAATGGAACAAATATCACTTCTAGATATTCCTAAGTAATTGATTATAATAAATTATGAAATTATTTTTATTAGGATTACTCATCTTTTTAGGTCAAGCATTTGCAAAAGACTCTGTTCCATCGGCCAAATTAATTTTAGAGAATTATTATTTTAAAAACCTATCGGCTAGACAAAATTCAATACTAAGATCAATTACAGTAAACGTTGCCGCTGAACAAAAAGACTACATGATCATTATCAAAGACTCTAATCTTGGAGTTGAACAATTAATGTATAAATTGGAATTAGAAATTAATAAGAAAAAGGGTGTTTATCAAATCACGGCTAGAATTAGGAATGCACTTAGCAAAAAAGTTTATAAAGAATATATTGCTAATAATGTATTAAGTGACCATTTAATACTTCGCTCCGAATATGCTCTGAGATTGATATTTGAATTAGAAAATACTCAAGCCTTTAAAGAAATAGAAAAGAAACTGCCTACAACAACAGCAAGTAAAAAGAATCGTCAAAAAAGAAAAAACAACAGTTTAAATTTAGCGTCTACATCAAAAGAAAAAATTGATTTTAGAAAAAGAATAATGGATATTAAATCCGACATCCCTCAAAAAATTAACGAAGCAAAAGAAGAAAATACCAATAAAGAAAAGAATCAGAATAAAACAAAATCTAGTAGCAATAATCTTATAAATAAAGAAAAAGGATCTGATAATCAAAAGAGATTGGATGAGATACCACTGCAGTGGGTTCACAAATACTCACTCGGAGCCGGATACTCAATCTATAGCGTAGAGGTCCAAGATTCAAGGATTGGAATTGAAACCTTAAACATATCAAATGACCTATCTTTACTCAAACTTGAAGGATTAATAACAACGACCACTCCCTATTCAAAAAAAATAAAATTACGCGGAAGCTTTAATTACTTCAATATTCGGACAGAAAATGAAATCGAACTTGAAGACTTCTATGAAATGAGTTTACTTATAGGATATGAGTACTTGCCATACAAATTTTACCTTGGGCTCTCAACTGAGACTCTTGTCTTTGGAAGTGTTCCCACAATAGGTGGAGAAATTCAACCATCAACAATTGATAATTACAACCTACAACTTTGGACTTCGTTCACTTATCGCCTATATGATGCTTCATTGGCCATTTCAAGGGTGTTTATGAGCTCTAACAGCAGTGAACATGATATTAGTACTGAAAGTGCTTCATCGTTGAATATGGAGCTGATGCTCTCGAGAAGAATAATAGAATTAAGTAAAAAAATTATCGTTTATACATCCATGGAGCGGAAACATTATTCAAACGAAATTGATATTGATGTCAGTTCATCCCGAATAAGTTTTGGAGCTCACTACAGTTTTTAGAGTTACCTTTTACTACTCTAAAACTTTACCATCACTCTCTTTTACATTTTCTGTTGAGTCTTTAAAGTAAATCCCAAAACCGAATTTAACTTTCTTTTTCTCGATAGGCTCTAACAATCTTAGAACAACTCTACGATTCTGAGATCTTTTAGACTCTTTTACTTTTTCTGAATCTTTGTCATTTGGTGCAACAAGTTTTTCACTATCCCCTTTTGCTATAGGAACAATCATATCTTTAGGAAAACCAAAATATTGAAAACGAGATGCTACTTCAGCGGCTCTCAGCCCAGAGATCTCCCATTGATTTCTATACTTTGTGAGATTGTCATCTGCATGTCCCTCTATCAAGATTCTATAGTTGGGATTTGTAATTTTTATAACATCTATAAGGGCATCTAGAGTGACCAAGGTATTTTCATTTAATCTCGTTTGACCATTTTGAAATATAACACTGCTTGAGAATGTGACAATTAACTCACCGTCTTTCAAGGAAATCTTCGCTCTATCTTTTAGTTCGTGACGTGCAACTTCCTCAGTGATCTGTGAGAGCTTCATATCTGAGCTTTTATACTTATCTTTTCTAAAATGTTGCGAGAGTTTTTCGGCTTTAATATTAAAACCAACAGGATCATAATTGGCAAAAGCCATCATTAAAATAAAAAAACAAGCAATCAGAGTCATCATGTCAGCATAACTAACTAACCAATCTTCTCCACCGCCGTCATCTTCATCAAAATCCATATTGTATACCTTTACTTATTTTAGTAATAATTTCCAATCTACTCTCATACCTGGGTTGAGAAAAGAATTTAGCTTTTCAGCTGCTAGAATGGGATTAGACTTATCTAAAATTAACTTTATTCCAGCAATAATTATTTCATTCTTACCGTATATTTCTTTGGTATTTTCATTCAAGTTTTCTGCCATGGGAATAAGAAAAAGGTTAGCTAAAGCCGCACCATAGAGTGTTGTGATAAGACAAACTCCCATTGCGGGACCAATCTTTTTCATAGCGTCTTCACCGCCTAGGTTTGCTAATAAAACAACCATACCAATTGTTGTCCCAACCATTCCAAATGCTGGAGGAAACTTACCAATTGCCTTAAGCTTATTTGTTTCACCTTTATAGCTTTGAGCAATAAACCTGTTTCTGTCTTCTAAAACTTCGATTATCTCATTGCGATCAAGCAAGCCATCATGAATTAGTGATAATGCTTCTTTGAAGAAGTGATCTTTAGTTGCGTTAGCGCACTCATCAACAGATTTCCCCTTTTTTATTGAATCTATTACTTTGATAATTTCTTCAACTAGAGGAGTCGTCTTATACTCAGAACCTTTAAAGACGCGTCCTATAAAAATGCGAAAGAGAAGAAATAACTTGTTCAGTCGAAATGCAATTGCAGAAGCAGCAACACTACCACCCACAACAATAAAAAGACTTGTTTGGTCGTAAAACATTCTAAGTTCTGGACTGGACATATAAAGACCGGCAAGGAATGTGGCAATAGCTAAAAGAAAGCTTAACACTGTAAAAATATTCATATAATCTCCGTTTGATAGCTAATCGGCTTTAAAGAAAATAGCTTTACTGCTAATGATGATTTCTTTTTATCCGAAAAGAAACTATGAATGATATATCTAAACAAAATTTGGCAGACGAAGCTTTCACTTCGAGAATGGCAAATGAACTAATTATTTTACTTAATTCAAATAAGCTCTCCCAGTCGACTATGCTTATCTCTCACCTTGAAGAGGAGACCTTAAATAAAGTTAAAAAGCTTTTATCTCCTAAAGAAATGTCCTATCTAAATTCCGCACTAAAAGAGTACCCTATTGATAAAAGTAGCAAGTCCCGCGATCAGTTTGATATCCATCTAAAAAAAGTTCTCATCAAGGATTCGACAGAAACACCTTTAGAAGAAGCTGCAATTTGTTCATCGCTGACAAAAGACCAAATTGCTGAATTCATCCAGATTAATCCTAAATACTCTGGTGGGTTGATGAAAAGACTCAACCCATTTCAACTCAAAAGTTTTATTGATGAACTATCTGGAGAGGAGCTTGAAAAATTTCTTGCTCTACCAACCAGCGAGCCAGAAGATTTCAATCACGTTATCAACAGCTACCTCATATCAAAAAGAGATTCTCTTTTTCAAGAAAACCTGCAACAAACAATTACCAATTTAAACTTTGCATCAGAGAAATTTATCTATCAAAAATTAAAAGATGAAAAAAAGATTACTCTTGTCAAAGAGCTTATGATGACAAAATTTCCCAAGTTCTTAATCATCACGCTATCAGAGATGGTACTTAAAGATTTATTAAAAACAGAGAGTTCTGACGCCATGATAGATTTTTTAAATGCAGTAGAAGATGCTGATGAACAACAAGCGTGGCTAGACTTAAGTAGTGAAGCAAACACTCAAAGACGCGAACTCATAACCTCAGAACTTAAACCCAATACAGGTTCAAAGAAAAAGTATGAAGACTATTTAACACTTATTCTATCCAAGTTAAATACACCAGCGCACTATGAAGAAAAGAAATACGCGATCGACACCTTCATCAACTCTTAAATGAACTCATAATAAAAGAATATTTCAACTCAAGCTTGACCAAACTCATTTATGAAAGATAGACTTAAATCATTAGAAGACATTGCTAAATTGATTACGTTGCTGCATAAGCACTACAGACTGACAAAAAAAGGTCTGCACATTAATTTTATTTAAGGATTAATCTTGGAAAATGATTATGAAAATTTTCTTTTGCGTCTACAAGAAATTTTGGATGAAGATCGAAGACAACGCGAGAGTTTCTTCAACAAGATTTCAGAAGATGAGACCAGTACCCTATCTTCAAAACTAGAAATATTAAACAAGCTAGATGCTCTCGATGAGTTAAGATCACTAGTAGAATTACAAAACCTAAAAGAGCTTTCTGCATTAGATAAGATGGAAAGCTTAAATCAATTAGAAAACTTGAAGGATCTAGCTCAATTAGATAAACTGCTCCAACTCGACAAGCTAAACAATTTAGATCAAATTGAATATTTAAAAAAACTTGATTCGCTCTCAGACTTAGATCAACTTGAGAAATTAGTAAAACTTGAAAACCTCACTGAGCTTCGCCAACTAGAATCATTAGTTAAACTAGAGGAGCTTCGTTCATTAAGTGACCTCGATAAACTTGACAACCTTAAAGATTTATCTCGCCTTGATGGATTAAAAGATCTAGAAAAACTAACACAATTAGAAAACATTAAAGAACTCAATAAACTTGAAAAACTTGAAAAACTTTCTGAATTAGATAGTCTAAATAAATTGGACGAATTAAAAAACCTCAACAGTCTAGAGGATCTCAGTTCATTGTCCAAGCTTAATGAACTGGATAAACTTTTTCAACTCGACAGTTTGAAATCTCTTGATCAACTTGATAAATTATCCCATTTAAAAGAACTAGAAAAATTGTCTAAGCTTAGTGATCTAGAACCACTTAATAAGTTAGATGAATTAAAGCACTTAACAGAACTTAGCAGACTAGACTCTCTAGGAAGTTTAGAAAATTTAGATAAGTTAAACAGACTTAAAGACCTTGACTCCTTAACTAAACTTGACGCCCTTGATGGCTTTGATGAGTCAGTAGATAATTTACGACAGTTACTTCCGACAAGAGACTTAAACGAACTTCTCAAAGATCACACTAGGCTTTTAGAGAAGCTTGAAAACTTAAAAAATCTTGAAAAGCTCGATAACCTTTCAGATTTAAATAATCTTGATAAACTTTCTCACTTAGTAGAACTTAAAAACCTAAGTGAGATTCAAGCTCTCGACAACTTAAAAAGTTTAAAAGAACTCAATAAATTAGATTCTTTATCTCGACTATCTGAATTAGGAAATCTTGATCGACTCACTGATCTAAACAAGCTTTCAAACCTCGATCAACTAAATAAACTAGATCGTCTCGATATTATCAAGGAACTGCATAAGCTCGATGCACTTGAAAGCCTCAGAGAAGGCGAAACACTCGAAGCCCTAGACAAGCTCAATGGCCTGCCTTTAATGAAGGATGACTTTTTAGTCTATATTACAAAGTCATTTCTAAATTCTTTAGCAACAGTTTTGATCTCTTTAACTTTAACTATTGCCATTCTTTTTTATATTGGCAGTGATCACGGTCGAAGCTTAACGCTCACAGCTCTTTCTCATATTGGATATGGTGAGGCAGCTCAAATAAATTGGGGGCTGCATCTTTTATCCGCTACTAATAATACATCCTTGGCCAAATCAGCTGAAGAAGTTGTAAAGATGAGGATTGATACTGAACTTAATGACCTAGAAACCGAGAGCCCATTCAACTGGACTAAGGAGAAATGGAACAGTGAAAAGAATAAATACGTAAGTATAAATTATAAGTCAGACCGGGTCGATTTCAAAAAATATATTACGATGAAAATTCAAAAAAGTTATAACATCAGCCGAGATAAATATTTAGGCTACAAAAATCAAAAGGTATTAGGTTCAGAAGAAACGGATATAAAATTAAAAGCAATTTTAAGAGAGATCTCAATATTACTCAAGCAAGATCAATTCGTTAAAGCAAAAAATGTAATAGCCACCACGACACTAGTCAGTGAGAGCACTAGAAATCTCATTTTAAAAACTATATTTTATGGAGAAGTTTTAACTGAGCTAACTCTTCCCTAGATTAACTGTTTCATATTGTAATAATTCGGCAAAGCATTCTCTTTGAAGAAATTCTTTAGGCTTGGACAAGGATTCACCTACCGCGCCGCGAAACGTTTTCAATTAGATGCAATTTAAAGCAAAGTTAAATGATAGACAAAAAAAAGCCCTCTGGGTTAGAGAGGGCTTTAACTTACTGATTAATGGTGCTCGAGAAAGGACTTGAACCTTCACACCTTACGGCACCAGATCCTAAGTCTGGCGTGTCTACCATTCCACCACTCGAGCAAAAATTAGAAAGAGTAGTATTTATAAATATAAATTGGCATTTTGACAAGGAATTTATGCAGCTTTTTTACCAGCTGCTGATGCAAGGCTTATAAGCTTTTTTTCTAATCGTTCTTTATCTCTTGTTAACTTTTCAAGCTCGTTCTTCATCTTGATATTTTCACCCTTATACTTCATAACAATTTTCTTAGCTTCATCTACATCAGACCTCTGTTTCTTAACTTCTGCTTGAAGTCTGAGCTTATCCTTCTCTAGATGTCTCTCTTTAGGAGATAAACTTGGCTTTCCACTTGCCCCGATTGTTACTTTGGACTTCTCCATTAACTCTTTAAGCTTTTTATGAAGTTGTAAGTTTTGAGCTTTAATGGAGTTATACTCTTTTGCAATTGTTGAATCTTGTTCTTTTGATTTAGCCTGAGCCGATTCACTGATTCGTCGAGCTTCAGTTTGCATAGACATTTTCATCTGGCTTTCTAGCTCTAAGAATTTTTGGTTGGCCTTAATGGCTTCATCTCTCAAATTTGATTCCCTAGATTCTAGCGTTGCAAGTTTTGACTCAAAGCTCTTCTTCTCTTTCTCTAAGGCTTGGACTTTATTCACAGATTCATTTTTTAAAGCTTTAAGCTTTCTATTGTCTTCCATCAACAATTGAAGATCACTATCGGAATTTTTATTATCTCCACTTTTAGAAATTTCTTCGAGTCTACTTTTTATAATTGATGAGCTCTTAGCAAGTTGTTCATTATCTTTTTTAAGGTCATGAAGCTGACTTTTTAGTAAAGTAGTTTCACTACTAGCATCATTCTTATCCTGTTTATCTATGGTATCCTTAAGTAAACTATTTTCAGAGAGTAGATTTTTAAGTTTAGACTCAAAAGATTCTTTTGTTTTTTCTAGGATGATCTCTTTTCCTCTTAAAACTCGCTCAATCTTAGATATTTCAGAATTAAAAAGTGTATCTTTATGCCTTGACTCCAACTCTAGCTTTTTAATTCTTGCTGTTAGTACTTCATCTGCGCTATCATCATCCCCAGAAGTATCCTGTTCGTTTTCAACTTTCTCTTTAATCTTTTGTTGAACTTTCTCAATACGCTTCTCAGCATTGCGACTCGAGTCCAATTGCCCCTGAACCAAAGACAACTGTGTCTCTGCTTTTTTTCTGGCAAGCTTTTCTATTTTCAGTTTTTCGATTAATTCTTTTTCCACAATATTATCTGACTCAAAAGAATCGGCTGCTTGACTCTTTTTAAAAGCCTTAACTGTAGCCTCGTCTTGAAGATCCTGAGACGACTTGAGGGCACCTTTAACAATCTCTTCAACCTGATTATTTCCAGAGAGAACTCCCTCTAGTGAGCGTACAAGCATATCTTTTTTCTGTTCTGGATTTTCAGTTGTACCTTGAATGTGAATAATATCAGGAGCAATCGTCTCCTCCAAGGTTGATTTAACAAGAGTTTGTAACTGCTCATCATCAATTGAATCTAGATTTTCAGAACCGTTAAGCTTTTTGCGAAGCTTTTCTCTAAAGTTAAGGTCAACGCTTGGTAAATATTCTTGATCTAATGATTCTTCGAATTCATCAGCGACACCTTCTTCATTTGTTAAACTTGAAATGATATTTGGGAGTTTCTCAACTTGGAATGTCTCAATATCTCCCACTTCTAAGTCATCAAACGCCTTACCAATACTTTTCGCATACTCTTCGAGTCCTAGCTCAATTTCTCTTGGAAGAACTTCTTCAATAAAACTATTCATCGTTTTGTTATTAGAGTCTCGTGACAAACCAGTAATATCAGCTACCTTAGAACCAATTAGATTTCTGAATGCACCTCTTTTATCTTCAGCATTAGAAGAAGAGCTTACAACTTGTTTAAAATTATCAGCAAGATCAGTAAACTCGCCTTTAATTCGCATCATCATCTCAGGCTTTTCTCTTTCACCTTTAATAATTTGCTTAAAGTCCTCTCTTTCTTTTTTTCCGCGAACTGTAGTTACACTTGAGGTGTCAGTCAGTAGTGCGCGTATATTCTCTCTATCAAGACTAGCTGATGTTCTATCAACCACCTCTTTCAAAAGGTTTTCTTGAACTGTCTTGGAAATTTCTTCCGACTGATCCAAAGTATTCGTCATCACATCTTTAGATAAAACTTCAGTAGATTTTGAGGTTTTTATTGCCTCTTGAAGTTGAGTTACGCTTTCTTTGGTTAAGTTTTGAATTTGTTCATCTATAGGCATCTCTGAGATAATTTCACTTAAGCGCTCTTGACTAATACTTTGTAAGGAGTCACCCTCGGCATTCGTTTTTCTAACGAGAGTCTCAATGATATTCTTTGTTTTATCCGGGTTATCTACAAGTTGCTTACTATCAAACTGTGCCTTTATTAAAAATCCATGTGGAAGTTCTTTTTCGTGTAGTTCTTCTGCAAGAGCTAAATTCTTCTCTGAAGCTTTAATTTGATCTTCAATCGTATTAAGGCTTTTCGATATATTATTCTCTCTCTCTTCGAGTGTTGTAATATTTCTTATTGATAGAGACGAAAATTGAGATGGTGCTTTGTCTATACTCCAATGGCCAGTAAAGCAAAGTCTTTCACTTTTATCAAAGTAAGAGATATCAAGGTGGTCACAACTTTTAGATGCAACTGTTAGTAAGTAGCGAAGTGGCTTGGCCCCCCCCAGATCTCCCAGGCAGTCTATAAGATATTCTTTTGAAAAATTTTTCACTTTTAAATATGTATTTACTACAAATTCATTATTATTTGAAGCCCACTCAATTTCTATTGGAATTGAGCCCAGCCCACTTTGTGCCAAATAGGTAAAGTAGCCAATAGTGTGATCCAGATATCCTCTAATAAGAAGAGGATTATAGTTTTCCTGAAAAGCAGAAGTTGCAATTCGATCAAAGTACAATCCGGTTTGAAGATGGTTTGTTATTAAGGCTGAATCTTGTTCATTGTAATTCTGTAATCGATCACCAAGCCTAAGCTTAGTTTGCCCTTTAAAAAATCTTTCTAAAATTGTAATTCCATTTCCACTAGTTACTTGTTCCTCTGATAAGCTCAAAGCGCCACCGTTCATAAAAAAACGATCACTTTCTTTAAGATCACCAATATGGACAAGTTGAATTTGACCAACTTTTAAGTCAAAAAGTTCTTCTATTTCATATAGCTCTGACTCTATCGAATATATTATATAGTCTGGGGCGAGCTGCTCATCAACAGAGATGAGATTCATTTCCAATACACTTAGTAATTCAAGGACTTTTTCATCCAATTCAACTTTATGGAGGTACACGTTTTTCATGCAACCTCCTTTTCAATAGGGAGTTTGAACCTAAATAGATTATGTACTTCCTTAGATTCAAAAAGGTTTTCAGAAAAGGGAATCAAGCTGTCACATTCCATAACAATTTGTTCAAAATCAGTAAGGTCAAATCTAGAAAATCCCTTTGGAAAACCATTTGCCCTACCACTTTCATGATGAGTTCCAACCATCTCAATCAAAGTCTTATAATTATCATCTTCTATAGTTCTATTTAAAAATGCTAAACCTTTTTCTGGATGTGTCAGGAAAAGAGTTTCTTCTTTGTTTGAATATTTTTTAATAAAGTCTTGTCCACGTCCGCTAGCTTTGCGCTCAAGCTCACATGCAATGAGAGTGTTTGATGTCAACTCTTCGTTAAGAACAAGCCCTATATCCATACAAAAGAGAACATTATATATACGCTTTAAGAAAGTATAATCTACGATACCCGCTCTGATTGAATTAATAACGGAAAAGCCTGCTAGCACTAAAGAGCGTTGAAAGAGTATTTCACTCTTACTATCTAACAGATATGCAATTTTAGGATTTATCTCAAAAAGTTGATTAAAAAAAGTTTTGAATATTGATAGACTAGGTTTCAATGAGCCATCTAAATGGTTTGAAACAAGAGTGAGCAACTCTTTTCCTGAAATTAATCTATCAGCTTCACTATTAGAATTTTTGAGTTTATCAAAATTGATTTTAATTTGATTACTTAGCTCTGGATCAAAAAGACTAATACTAAAAATTTGGGGTCCAGAAATTTTCTCGATTGTTTCTTTGGATATATACTGGCCTGGTTTCAAAAGAGTAAAAACACTAGAAGTATTCTTAGGAATAAAAACATAAAACGCACCTGATATCTCACCAATACTTGGCAAAATAAAATCAGAATCTAGTTCATCGTGACTGAATGTTAATCCATTAACGTTATATTTCATAATTCCTCTGAGGTTTATCCTTAAACCTCAGACTCTATATCGGTCTTTATTTGATAACTATTAAGGGTTTATCTCTTTTTTCTCATTGTAAAAACCGTTGTACTCAGGTATCAAAAAGTATGAAAAATATTGAAATTTCGTCACTCGACTATGCCGTTATACTCCTCTATCTTATTGGAATCTTTATACTCGCGTTTAAGTCAGGTAAAATGTCGGCTAAAAAAGGCACTGACCTTATTGAAGAACAATATCTTGCAGGTAAAAGCCTGACCTTTTCAGAGAGTCTTTGTTCAATCATTGCGACCGAAGTTTCAGCTTTAACTTTCCTTGGTATTCCAGCATTTGCTTACGGTGCAGACTTTTCATTTATTCAAATCTATATGGGTGCTTTATTTGGTCGAATTGCAATAGCTGTAATTATTCTTCCTAAAATATACGACAAGGGAATAACTATTTATTCGGTAATGGCGAAACGTGGAAATAAAAATGGTCAAAGAACTGTGGCAAGTTTTTACTTCTTAAATAAACTCCTAGCTGTTGGAGTAAGACTTTTCTCTGGTTCAATTCTTGTGGCAGAATTTTTCAATGTAAATATCTATACCGCAGTAACGATTATTTGTATCCTAACATTCCTCTATACTCTTATTGGTGGACTTAAAGCCGTCGTTAGAACTGATATGGTACAAATGGGACTCTTTATTCTTGGTGGAATAGTTGCTCACTATCTCATTCCAGACCTCGCTGGAGACTCTTGGCTTAACCTCATGACCGTTGCTTTTGAGAATGACAAAACAAGCTTCTTAAACTTCTCGAACCCTTGGCCATTTGTAACTGGTGTTGTCGGTGGAATTCTTTTTGACATGGCCACACATGGAGTTGATCAAGACTTTGCTCAACGACTTACGGCAAATAGGTCAATGAAAACAGCTCAAAAGGCTATTATAACTTCTACATTTCTATCTATAGCTGTGGGATTATTATTTTTAGGTATCGGTGCACTTTTATGGAGTTATTATCAAACTCATACTCCTCCAAACATTTCGAACGACAAACTCTTTGCATTCTTTATTACTGAATACTTTCCATCCGGCTTAAAGGGATTAATGGTGGCTGGAGTGCTCGCGGCTACAATGAGTACGCTTGATTCGACCATTAATGCACTTTCAGCATGTTTTTATAATGATATTGCTCATCATACGACTCATAACAAAAAGAAAATTAGTTTTTTCTATAAAAGAGATACTCTTGTTATTACCGCGCTCCTTCTCCTCGTGGCTTTTATAGCATCGACTTCAGATGGACTCTTGATACTCGGGCTTAAGATAACCTCTTGGACTGCTGGCTCGCTACTTGCCTTATTTTTTGCAAGCGTAATTTGGCCTGCACTTACTCTAGTAAATCTAGATGCTAAAAGCGTCATTGGTGCCTATGCACTCGGAGCAGTAGCAGTCTATTTAAATACCAATGTTTTGGAATGGGCTTGGCAGTGGAATGTTTACTGGGGCTTTGGAGTCTCAACTATCTTTCTCATTTTTAAAGGTCAAGTTTTTGATAGAAAGAGCCTAAACTGAGTTCCAAGCTACCAACTTCAGTTAACATCCTCCTAAGATAAATGATGCTTTATTTTTGAACCTTAAAGTACAGATAGATAAAAAATCATGACATTTATTAATGACCGACATGACTAAAAGTCTTTGTTTTTACTGCGCCCTAACTTTAGTTTCATCTGAACTATTACTCTTATTAGAAATAGGAACTTCTTTTCCAGGCTGACTAGTATCATTGATATTAGCAGACTTTGTGTTGATATCAATCTTGATTTCTGCAACAAGACCAAGATTATATAAAAGACTACCTACTGTCATATCTCCAGCATCTCGGAAATCAAATATCGCTCTGTTACCATTTATAGTAAAATCGCATGGTCTAGCAAACTTGATCGTTGCAAATTTGTCTGAAGTTTCAACTCGTTCAACTAAACATATTAGAGGTTTAACATGAGGTATTTGACCTGTGATAACAAATTGTCGTTGAAATGGATGAAGGCCATTAGGACCACAACCTAATTTTTTTCTACTTACTGATATAGAATCAATTTTCTCTTCAATGATAACTTCTTTCCCATTGATAGTTTTTTCTAATTTAGTTGCAGGACAATTAGATTGAAATTTACTAAGTGTTTTACCATCAAAACTAAATGAAGTACCAATTGGGAGTTTACTTAACTTCAATTCATTAATTTCACTTTTTTCTTGAGAAATGGCTACATTTGAAATTATGCAAAGAAATATAATCTTAAAAACAGTTATCATTACAACCTCCTGTACTTCGGATATAAATATATAAGCTTTAATTTAATTAATAGCTTATATATGGCTAATTAGACCCTCTCATGATTATAGATTTTGTTCAGCAAGTAACTCTTTGGGTATACCTTTTGGAATCGCTGAAAGCAGATCCTTTGTATATTCTTGTTTTGGACGAAGGTAAACTTCATTGGCATGATCATGCTCAACTATCAAACCATCATTCATCACGGCCACTTCGTCAGAGATAAAGTTTACAACAGATAGATCGTGAGAAATAAAGATATAAGTTAATCCAAATTCTTCTTGAAGGTCTAATAGTAAGTTTAAAACTTGAGCTTGAACCGAAACATCAAGAGCTGACACTGATTCATCACAGATGATAAACTCTGGATTTACAGCAAGTGCTCGAGCGATACAAATTCTTTGTCTTTGACCACCTGAGAACTCATGTGGATATCTTGAAAGTTGATTAGACTTTAGACCAACTTTTTCTAGTAACCACTTCGCTTTTTCAATCTTAGCCGATTTATTAGCTCCAATTTTATGTAGATCCATTGGTTCTAATAAGATTTCTTGAATTGTCATTCTTGGGTTTAATGATGAGTATGGATCTTGAAAAATAATTTGAATTTTACTTCTCATATCTCTTAATTGTTTTTTATCAAGTTTTGTAACGTCAATTCCGTTATAAAGTACTTGTCCTTGGCTAGGCTCAATAAGACGAAGAATTGCTCGTCCTAAAGTTGTTTTACCACACCCCGATTCTCCAACAAGACCAAGAGTCATCCCTTTTCTAAGTTTAAACGAAACGGAATCCACGGCCTTAAAGTGAGAAACGGTTCTTCCAAAGAGCCCGCCCTTAACTGGGAAGTCTACGTGAAGATTATTTACTTCTAGAAGAACTGGGTTTTTCTCTTCAGTAAAAGAATGTTTCTTATCTATTTTTTTTATTTTTGACTCATCTAATATAATTTCTTCGCCACTTTCGTTCATGAAGTCACTTACTGTTAGAAGTCTTTCTGGATTTCTATCAAGCGCTGGACGACATGCCAGGAGTCCTTTTGTATAAGGGTGACCTGCGGCTGTGAAGATCTTCTTAGTATTACCAGACTCAACAAGGTTACTTCTGTACATAACAACGACTTCATCAGCGATATCAGCGATAACACCCAGGTCGTGAGTGATAAAGAGAAGTCCCATTTTATATTTTTGTTGCAGATCAAACATTAATTCTAAAACTTGCTTTTGAATAGTTACATCAAGAGCAGTTGTTGGCTCATCGGCGATAAGAAGCTTTGGTTCACATGCGATAGCAATGGCAATAACAACTCTTTGCTTCTGCCCTCCACTCATCTCGTGAGGATATTTCAAAGCACTTCTTTGTGGATCAGGAATTCCAACTTGATCAAGAAGTTCAACAGCTCTTGCCCAAGCTTGTTTTTTTGTCATATTCATATGGAGGATAAGTATTTCTGCGACTTGATCACCTACTCTGAATACAGGATTAAGTGATGTCATCGGCTCTTGGAAAATCATAGAAATTTCTTTCCCACGAATTTTTCTCATTTCATCTTCAGAATATTGTACAAGATCATTTCCTTGAAACAATATTTGTCCACCAGTAATTTTTCCCGGAGGATTAGGAATAAGCCTCATTGCAGCTAAGCTTGTCACTGACTTTCCAGATCCAGACTCTCCAACTAAACCAATCGTTTTACCAGCTGGCACGTCAAAAGAGACATTATTAACAGCTCTAACTATTCCGTCACCAGTATTGAAATCAACACAAAGATCTTTAATACTTAATAATTCACTCATTTATATTAACCTTTTCCTTTAAGTTTTGGATCAAGAGCATCTCTTAGTGCATCTCCTAAAATATTAAATGCAAGAACGACAAAGAACATCGCAAATGTAGCACCAAAAAGTTGCCACCAAACATCTCTTGCTAATTCCATCTTCGCATCATCAATCATTGTTCCCCAACTTGGTTGTCCGGAAACACCAAGTCCAATATAAGAGAGAATAACTTCTGATTTAATTGCGACTTGAAATTGAAGCGATGTAAAAATGATAACAATATGAGTAACATTTGGAATAATATGCTTAAAAAGTTTTCTTCCATGCCCTGCGCCTAATGCACCAGCAGCTAAAACGTACTCTCTATTTTTATGTTTAATTACTTCACCGCGGATAAGGCGACAAAGACCAACCCAACTTGTTAAACCTAAAGCGATATAAACAGTGGTCAGACCTTTACCTAAAACAAAGGCAATACTCATAAGTAGTATTATGCTTGGAACACTTGAAACAGTTGTGTAAAACCAAACGATTATTTCATCGATCCATCCACCAAAGTATCCAGCAAGTGCACCGAGAGTTAACCCTATTGGGATAGCAATTAAAGAAGAGACTAGTCCAACACTCATTGCGACTTGAGTTCCGTGAATAACTTTTTTGAAAACATCGCGACCAAAGATATCGGTCCCAAGAACATAGTCCCAATTCTCAAATGGTGGCGCGTAACTTGGACCAACTTCCTTGGCCCAATCAGCCGCGATAAGACCAAGTGATGATAGAATTCCAACAATCCCATATGTTACAACAATAATAAGACATGTAAGTGCGATCTTATCTTTCTTTATTCTTACCCAAGCTTCTGCCCAAAGAGAGCGACTCTCCGTCGCTTCAAGTGGTACTTTAGGTTCTGACTCGTTTAATAAAACTTCTGTATTCATTTATTTAACCTTATAAAAATCTAATTTAATTTAACTCTTGGATCAACTAACGTGTACATAATATCTGATACGAGAGTAAAGATAATGTATGCAATAGCTGAAAGTATTGCCATCGCTTTTATGACAGGAAAGTCTGAGGCATTTACTGCTGATAGAACCATCCCACCTAAGCCTGGAATACTAAAGAAATTTTCAAGTAGAAGTGCTCCTAAAATTAAAAAGGGCAATTGAACTACTGTATAAGTGATAATTGGAATAAGCGCGTTTCGTAATACGTGCTTAAACATAATAGTCCCCTCACTCAAACCTTTAGCTCGAGCAGTCCTTACATAGTCCTGATAGATTTCATCCAAAATGATTGTTCGATAAAATCTAACGTCTGGACCAATACTGAGAACGATCCATATTATAACTGGAAGTGCGACATAAGGAATGAAGTCTGGGAAACCATACTCATAACCCGAGATTTCAAAAAGACCAAGCTCAAACGCTAGCCATTTTTGGAAAACTAAAATGTATACCAATGAAGAAATACTCATCATGGCAATTGCTAAAAATCTTATGAAAAGATCGATACCCTTTCCTCTATAGAAAGCCACAACGACCGCAAGAGTTAGACTTATAATAAATGAAAATATGAAACCTGGAATCGTAAGTGTTAAAGAAGGAATTGCACCTTGAAGTAACATTTCACTAATTTGCTGCTTAGTGGCCCAACTTCTTCCAAAGTCAAAAGTGAATGCTGACTTAACGATATCAAAGTACTGAGCAAACATGCTTTGATCTAGACCTAATTGAGCTCTAAGATCAGCCATTTGTTGGGCATCTGCATGTTTTCCTAAAAGTAGCATTGTAGGATCACCTGCCACAACATTAAAAAGTACGAAGACTAATCCACATACACCCAATAACACGGGCACAAGATAGAGAAGTCTTCTAAAAATATAATTCCAATTACCATTCATTAAAAAATCCTACTCGACTTAAAGTTTACTAATCATTTCAGCTTTTTTCTTCATATCTAAATTTAAAAATTTAGAGTTACCAGCCGAGAAAGTTGAAAATTTATAATTTTTTAACCAAGAGTGTTTAACAACAAAGCTTGTTCTGTGAACACCGTAGATATAAGCAACGTCTTCAGCAGATTCTTGAGCGAGTTGAGCGTAAATTTTTGCTCTTTCCGGACTTGGTTGCATCTTAGATGCTTTAGCCAAGCCTTCATTGAATTTTTTATTATTATAGTTTGAACCGTTTGGTCCCGGTGCTGCATTTGGACCGTATGTTAACTGTAGAAAGTTCTCAGCATCTGGATAATCACCAAGCCAAGCCATTCCAAACATTTGTGATTGTTTCGTCTTAACTTTTTTAGTTAATTGAGGCCATGTGTTCGTGTTGATTTGTATTTTTACGTTTATTCTGGCCATTTGTTTTTTAAGGTATTCAGCCATTTGACGAGAAACAGTTGTTGCTGTTGTGTCGTACTGAATAACTGGAAGACCTTTACCATCTTTATATCCAGCTTCAGCTAAAAGCTTTTTAGCGCCTTCAACATTAAATTGTCTGTATGGATTTTTATAATTTGGATCATACCCCGGGATTCCTGGAGGAAGAATAGTCTGAGCAAGAACAGCGGTATCATTATAGAAAAGTTTATTTGCTTCTTCTCCATCATATGCCATCGACATTGCTTGTCTTAATTTTCTATTATTTTTGAATAATGGATCTTCGTGATTAAAAGCAATATACGTAATATCTAGATCTGGAGTCATCTCTAAGATTATACCTTTCTTAGCATAACCATCGGTAACGCCTTTATCTGGACTTACAACTTGGTCAAAATTATCTTTTGGGATTCCGTTGTAATCAAGCTTACCTTTTTCAAATGAAAGCCACGCAGGTTGAGACTCAGTCATAATTGATACAACAATTTTATTAACGAGAGGAAGTTTCTTTCCAGCATCTACTAGTAGACCGGCTTTTTTATCCTCTTCAGACCCTTCAGTTGGATAATAAACATCTCTATATTTTGGGTTTATTGTATATTCAATTCTCGAAGACTGAGTGTATGGACCAGTAATGAATGGACCTGTTCCAACAGGGTTGTTGATGAAGTCATCACCATAGTGCTCAACAGCTTCTCTTGGAGTAGCAAATGTATAAACCATTGCTAGTGAATATAAAAACTGTGGATATTGTTGGCTTAAGTTAAATTGAAGTGTGTAATCATCAATTACTTTAACACCTTCAACAACTTCATCGTAGTTTGCATCTTTAGCTTTGTACTTATCTCTCCATTCATTCAGCCCCTTAAGTTTTCCGTCAAGAAGCCACCAACCAGTTGATACATTTTTAGTATCGGCCATTCTCTTAACAGCAAAAACAAAGTCTTTGGCCTTGAGCTCACGACCTTTTCCATTTGGAAAACATTTATTGTCGTGAAAGAAAATTCCTTTTTTTACTTTAAAAGTATAAGTCAGACCGTTATTTGAAACTTCAGGCATTGCTTCAGCAAGACTTGGAATTAATTGATATGGTCTCTTAAGATAGTGATAAGTTAATAGTCCCTCATAAACTCTAGAGATTTCGTTACTTGAGTAGCTATCCCCTGCATTTACTGGGTCAAGACCTTTGACCTTTGCACTTACGTTTACGTAAAGGGTCTTCTCATCCAAATTAACCTTCTTAGTACAACCAGTACTCAGAACGATAATTCCACTCAAAACTAACATTAAGTTCTTAATCATTTTTATCCTCTCTTTAAATCTTTTAAATTTATAAAAAAACTTTATTACTCTACAACAAATAATTTCAAGTGTTGTATAAAATGTGTCCGCTCATGACAATAAGTGCAATTTGGCACTTGTAATTTTAATATTTTAGACCCATTCCGACACTTTTACTCGGCTACTTCCAAACATTTTCTTACAACTAACTCCAGTTTAACTACTTCTTCAGATTCGCTGCGCATAAAAACATCATAGCGACCAAAGTACCCTTCAGGTTTTAAATTTTTAAACTCAATTGTTATTGATGAATCTTTCGTAAGACTCTTCATGGCTGAAAGTTTTTTCGATGTTGTTACCCAGTTAAATTTAGGACTGAAATTTGATTTGTCTTTATATTTTGTGATCTCCCACACTAGCTCTGCCCATTTTTCGAGAAATGCATTCAGGGCTTCTGGATCAACTTTCTTTTTATCTTGGAGGATCTTGTTTTCGAAAGTTGCGTTATAAGAAATAATCTTTTCAGCGTCCCACTCAACAGAGAAGCTTTCTTGCCCGTAGAGAGGAAATACTAAAGACATAAACCATTCGTTTGTCTCTCTTTCTAGTGCTGATCTGAATTTGAAAAGGAATTTGTGTCCAGAAACCATAAGGCGTCCGCGACCGCTTGCGCTTAAACAAATTTTGGGAATTTCTTTGTCTATATTAGTGGTTACTTTTTTTTGCTCAAATATTGAGCAAGATGTCATTAAGACCATACATAAAAGAGATAAAATTTTCATCTCAAAACTATGACCTCATCTTACTCAAAAATCAAGGTGCGCTTATTTAAATGACGCTGGTAGCCTCTTTGATTCAATGTTTTTAAACAATTCGTTAAGCTCTTGTCTTTCAGTCTGCTCTTTTGAATAACGGATCGCTTCAACAATATGTTTCTTTGCCGTTTTAAAGTCTCTTTTTTCTGAATAGATTATTGCAAGGTGCTTTTGAATTGAAACATCAGTTGGCTCGGCTTTAATTGCTGATAGTAATTCATCAAGGGCCTTGTCTATTTCTCCAACCTTAAAGTAATACCAACCTAGTGAGTCTCTTATGAACCCATCGTTTGGAGAGATTTCAACTGCATTCGTAATATACTCAAAAGCCTTATCCATATCTTCATTTCTCTCTATTAATGAGTATCCAAGAAAGTTCCATGCATGTGCATTTTGAGGATCATCTTTTAATATTTTAAATATTAACTGTTCTGAACTTTTATAATCAGCAACCTTGTCGTAAAGAGAAGCTAAATAATATTTGTGATTATCTGAAAATGTCTCCATCTCTGCTACTTTTTCAAGTGAGGCTATAGATTCTTTAAAATCTTGAACAGACTCCATGTAACTTGCTTTTACAATACTAAATTCAACAACAAGATCACCTTCACTTATTTTCTTATCAATAAATTGAACAAATCTTTTATGATTAGGTCCACCTTTTACTTGTGGTGCTTCACTTTTTGCAAGACTTGAAAGCATCTGAGCAACTTGAACAGAACTATCTTGATAGAGACCACTCTCAGGTGGAATCAACGTAAAGTAATCAATTGAGTTTTCATACTCAGCAGTCTCTTGATAAATCGCTCCTAAGTAGTAAAGGATTTTATCATTTGTCGGTACGCTTCTTAGAAGTGACTTAAAGGTATAGATCGCTTGGTCGTATTTTTTAACATCAGTATAGAGAATCCCAAGCTTAACTTTTAAGTTTAAATTATCGGGTTCAAGGTCACTTAGTTTTTCAGCATAAGGAATCACCTTTGCAAATTGTTCTGTACTGAAATAAAGCTGAACAATTCTATTTAAGATTAATCCATCATTAGGGTGCTGATCCAAATAACTTGCATATACTTTTGCAGCTTTATCATTTCTTTTTTCTTCTTCGTGAACAACACCTATGGCCATAATCGACTGACTAAAAGTTGGCTCGATTCGAGCAGACTTTTCAAAGTATTTTAGTGCTGTCTTCAAGTCACCTTTATCAACAAAAAGTTTACCAATATAATAAGAGAAGATTCCTCTTCCTTTCATTTTCTTTTCACAACCCTTTAAAGTCTTTACAGCACTTGCTGTGTTTTCCTCTAAGGCATATGCCTTTCCAAGAAACACACAGGCTTCTTCGTTTTTAGGATTTTTAGCAAGTATTCTTTTATATATAGACTTGGACTCTTTTGTTTCGCCTAAGCTTGAATGAACTCCAGCAAGTAACAGTCCTGTTTGAGAATCAGAGGCTTCAGAGTTATTAAATATCTTTGCTAGTATATCTTTAGAACTTTTCAAATCACCTGTTCTTATAAGAGTTATTGCATGTTTTTTATTTACGAAATCGTCAGTAGGAATAAGCTCGACTAGGTGCTTATAAATAAGATTTGCAGTTTTATAATCGCCCTGCATTGAAGCAGCGTTTGCTTTTAAAAATAGATCACCTGAAAAGAATTTTACCTTACCTGGACCGGCTTTCTTTGCTTCAGCTACAAGCTTACTAAGGTTATTATCTATCTCTTCGAATGATAACTTAAGCTTTTGTTCTACTATCTCTACTTTCTTATCTTTCTGCGTAGCGCATGAAAAAACAAACATTAAAATTGAGAGTAAAATTCCAAATCGTACAAATTTCATCATGAAATATTCCTAAAATCAAAACTTCTCACCATAAAGAAGCCTGCATCTCCTTATCGGTCGTCTGTCATTGGATTTAAGAAAAGTGCTTGAATTGGCTAATAGAGGTCATATTTGCCCATCACCATGTAAAAACAACACTATGCACCGTATAAAAAATACTTAATTGCGTTAAAGTTTCAAAATATTGACGTTATTTTGACTTAGTGGGTTGACTTCATCCGGTATCTTCGTGTACTACATGATCACTCAAGATTATTAGCGCTAGCGTTATTTATAGATAATTCTTATTTATAGCTAATTGGCCTTATAGAATATTAACGTAAACAGCCTTAGGTAACTAATTTAAGGCAATAAATAAAACAGGGGAAACTAAAATGAAAGACGTTAGAATCATCAAAAGATACCAGAACAGAAAACTGTATGACACTTTTCAATCTTGCTACGTAACTTTAGAAGAAATTTCTCAAATCGTTAGAGAAGGGAATGAAATCCAAGTAATCGATAACAAAACTAAAAACGACATTACTTATACTACTCAACTTCAATTACTAGCTGATCAAGAAAGAAAGTCACTTAAAGCTGGCGATACTGAACTTCTTAAAAGAGTTATCAGATCTGAAGAAGGAACTCTTACTGGTTATATCAGAGGTCTTGAAGCTGAAATGGGTCTAGATTTCCCTAAAGCAATCGTTGAAGAGAAAAAGCCAGTTGAAGAAATGGCTCCTGTATTCATGAACAATGCAAACAACATGAACACTATGGAAACTCCTACAACGCTTAACTAATTAAAAAAGAGAAATAATATATGTTTAATCATATCTCAAAACTCATGGTCCTTTTGGCCATGAGTTTTTTTGTTTTAAGTACTAACTCATTTGCTGCAGAAGAAACGAGCTCAGAGCGTGAAATTCATAAACACGCTATCGGGATTGGCCTTGGTCAAACTTTTCTTCTTGGTCAATTTGAAAACTACGGTGACAACCAGATCACAGGTGACCTGCTCTACAGTTATACAGCAAGTTATTCATTTGATGTTTTGGTTAATATTCACTACTCCACTCATGAATACAGAGAGAAGAAGGTTCATTTAACTGGTTATGTAATGAGTATAAAAGCTCGTTCATATGAGTTCGATGCATTTAGTCCTTTCCTATTAGGTGGATTAGGTTTCTACGCTCCTCAAATTGAAGACGAAGATGAAAAATCAAAAGTTAAAAATACTTTTGGATTTAATCTTGGTGCAGGAATGGATCTGAGACTTAACGATCACGTTATCATTGGAATCATGACTCAGTATCATAAACCTTTTGAAGTTAAACAAGAGGACACTGACGATATTAGAGGTTCTTACTTTAAGCTCTTGCTTACAGCAATGTATCAAATCTAGTTATTTTAAGACTTGAATCAGTTAAAAAGATTTTATATTTTTACAGGTAAAGGTGGAGTCGGCAAAACCACTCTATCTTTAGCTTTTGTAAAGCATCTAAAAGATCAAAATAAAAATGCCAAATATGCATATATCCAAACAAACTCAATTGGAGATGCACCTCCAAAACATGAATCGATTATAAGTGAAACCAAAGCTTTGGGTATTGAGTGTTTACCTTTAAATCTCACCCAGAGTGCTGAAGTCTATATTGGTAAAAAACTGAAATCTCAAACACTTGGAAAATGGGTCATAAAAACACCTTTCTTTAAGGCCCTCATCAATATGATTCCAGGTTTTAACTATCTTATCTACTTAGGTCAGATCTTAGAGCTTTTAAATGATGACCCTTCACTTATTATAGTCTTAGATTCTCCCTCTTCTGGACACGCTTTAACTATGCTTGAATCAACGCATAATTTCAGAGATATATTTCAAGCGGGAATTGTATTTGATGATACAAAAAAAATGATCGATCTCTTGTATAAAGATGGATTTATGAA
>Ga0307971_1000040_pt1 | contig 73253 bp, 72 predicted proteins | sample OrgLakmetagen714_FD_201820 | JGI IMG/M metagenome (GOLD analysis project Ga0307971, IMG submission 201820) | Saline water microbial communities from Organic Lake, Antarctica - #714 | ecosystem: Environmental > Aquatic > Non-marine Saline and Alkaline > Saline | place: Antarctica: Organic Lake... | reverse complement strand
TCATTTAAAAAGCCATTAATTTCTTAATAAATATCTTCAAGGTTCTATAAGTTCCTCGGGGCGTCTTTTTGTTATCTAATTAGGGTGTTAAATGAAGTTTAAATTAATGTTGTCACTAACTGTTGCTCTTGTAGCAATCAATGCCGTGGCAGAGACAAAAAAAATAGTAGGATGGAGTCTTGAGAGATCACTCGATCGTCTTATGAGTTCGAGCGAATTTGTGAAAGCTACTGAGGAGGCTTCAAAAGCTTCTAAATCTTTGACTGGTGATTCGCGTTTGCCCAACCCTGAATTAGAAATTGGGTATACGAACGAATTCAGCGTTCAAACAGGTACGGAAGGCTTTGATCGAAATGCAATTATTTTATCTCAACGATTCCCGATAGCGGATTTATTTTATGGGAATAAGATTTCAAAAAATAAATACCAAGCAAGTCTGCTTAATGCAGAAGACTTAAAGCTTAACTTAAAGTTTCAATTCTCAAATCTGTACTACGAGCTTCAGTATAAACAGGCTCTATTGGATCTATCTTCGAAAGAGTTATCTTTAATTAAAAGTGGAATATCAAAAAAAGGTCAAAAACTTGTTAGATTTCAAAATTCCCTTGATAAAGGTAAGTTAAACCTGATTGAAAGTAGAGTTAATATTGAAAGAATGAAAATTGAAGAAGAGATTCATGAGTTAACAGCTCAAATTAAAACTTACTTAGGTTTAGATGAAACAATTTCTTTTTCTGTAACTCAAATTGCAGAATTGCCGTCTGCGAGTAAACTAAACCCATCTTCGTTAGAGAATCATCCAAAAGTTAAGCAAATAGATTTGAAAAAGAAGATGTTAAAAATGCAAATATCTCAACAGAAACTTAATCGTTTTGGAGATATAGAGATCTCTGCATTTAATCAAAAAGAATTTGTTTTTAGTAAACCACTCGATACAAGAGGCGCTCTCATAAAATTCACTATTCCTTTATGGGATTGGAAAAATGCTAATATTGATTCCCTAAAATATAATGAAATAGAAACAAACCTCAAAGGGATTTATTTAAAGAAAAATTTAAAAAGTAAGCAAGAAATAATTATTGAACATTATTCCCACCTTCTCAATATACAAAATTTAATATCATCCTCAAAGGTTCCTAAAGCGAGAAAGTTGATGAATAAAACAATTCAGTCTTACTCTGTGGGCCAAGTTTCAATTCTATCCCTTATCGACTCATATAAAGAGTACATTGATTCAAAAAAAGAAAATCTCGAAGTTATCTTTTCAGGTTGGAAGGAAATAGCAGAGTTTGAATACTATAATGGAGGGAATAAGTAATGTTGCGACAACTAATAAAATTTTCTCTTATTCAGCGCCTTATGGTTGGGCTGATGGCAATCGGTATTTTATTTGCAGGTTATTGGTCATTTAATAGACTTCCAATTGATGCGTTTCCAGATATCTCATCGCCCCAGGTTCAAATTATTGTTAAAGCACCCGGAATGTCTCCAACAGAAGTTGAGCAAAGAATTACTGTTCCAATTGAACTTGAAGTTCAAGGTATACCAAAACAAAAAATAATGAGATCAACTTCAAAGTATGCTCTCTCTATTGTCACCTTAGACTTTGAAGACTCCGCAGATATTTATTGGGCAAGACAACAAGTATCTGAAAGACTAAGCCAAATTTGGGATTCTTTACCAGCCGAAATCGATGGGGGTCTGGCTCCCATAACAACACCTCTTGGTGAAATCTATATGTACCATATTATAGGTGATGGTTTCACAAATAGAGAATTGCGAGAAATACAAGACTGGGTTATCAGACCTCAACTTAGAACTGTAGATGGTATTGCAGATATAAATTCTTTAGGAGGAGAGGTCTTAACTTATGAGGTTGTAATAAACCCCGATAAATTGGTGAGATTTGGTTTAGAAATTGAAGATGTAGAAGAAGCATTAATCAAAAATAATCGTAACGCCGGTGGCGATAGAATAAATAAGAAAGATGAAGTTTTTCTTATCAGAACCGTTGGGAAGATCACAAAAATTGATGATATTGAAAATATTTCGGTTTCTCTTCTTACTGGGAATTCGGTAAAAATAAAAGATATTGCGATAGTTAAAGAGAGCTCTATGACTCGCTATGGTGCTGTCACGGCTGATGCTAAGGGTGAAATCGTGACGGGCTTGGCCTTACTCACTAAAGGAGCAAATAGCCGAACTACAGTTGAAAATTTAAAGAAAAAAATAGAAAGCCTCAAAGATATACTACCTGATGGTATTACTCTTAAGCCTTTTTATGATAGAACAGAGCTTGTTGAAACCGCAGTTTGGACGGTCGAATCAGCTCTCATTCAGGCTGTTGTCTTAATCTTTATTGTTTTAATAATCCTCCTTGGTAATTTTAGAAGTGCTCTCGTCGTTTCTCTAAATTTACCTTTATCCGTGTTATTAACGTTCATCTTAATGAATATATTTGAGGTTTCAGCTAACTTGATGTCGCTTGGCGGAATTGCCATAGCAATTGGAATTCTTATCGACTCAACGATAGTAGTTGTTGAAAATATTTATACTAAATTAAACGAACCAATTATAGGTGTTAGTAAGTTACACATAATTTATAGAGCAGTGAATGAGGTTGCGGTACCTATAGTTTCTGGAGTTATGATAATAATTGTTGTTTTCTTACCGCTGTTTAGCCTTACTGGTTTAGAAGCTAAAATGTTTGTTCCTTTAGCTATTACAATCTCATTTGCTATGGCCGGCTCATTATTTTTGGCACTAACAGTTGTTCCAGTTCTTTCAAGCGTATTGATGAAGAAGTCTAGCAATAATCAAAGTAAGTTATTTAATAGCCTCTTATCATCTTACAAGCCTATTTTGTTATGGGTTCTTGATAAGAGAGTATTTGCAAGTTCTGTCGCTTTTATTATGTTAATCATTTCTGGCTTTGTATTCACACAAATTGGAAATGAATTTATGCCTGTGATGGATGAGGGGTCAACTGTCGTTATAATTGAAAAAGATCCTAAGATTACTTTAGAAGGTTCTATAGCTTTAGACGTTCCTTTTCAAAAAGCAATGATGGAAATCCCAGAAGTGATAGGCGTTTATTCTAGAACGGGCGCGGATGAATTGAGAATGGACCCAATGGATCTTTATCAAACAGATAATTTCCTTATAACAAAGCCTCGATCTGAATGGAAGATTACTCCCGCAGAACTAAATAATTTAGTGAGAGAAAAGTTAAAAGGGTTCGAGAAAATAGATGTTGCATTTACACAACCCATAGATATGAGAGTTTCAGAAATGCTTACTGGAGTTAGAGCTGCAATGGCGATTAAACTCTTTGGAAGTGATATCGAAATTTTAGAGAAAAAATCAAATGAGATCGAAGCCGTCTTAACAAAAATTACTGGAGCAGTAGATGTTATTAAAACTGAAATAACTGGTCAAAACTACTTACAAATTAATATTAAACATGAAGAGGTCGCTAAGTACGGCTTAAATGTGGAAGATATCAATAGAATGGTAGAGGTTGCAATAGCTGGAAAGGTTGTAAGTGAAGTTGTGAGAGATAACAGAAAAATCCCAATCACAATTAGGTTTGATGAAAAAGACAGGTCTACCTTTAAAGAGATTTCGAGAATGCTTATCCCTACAGATAACGGCAGTAAGATTCCACTAAGCGAGCTTGCAGTTATTGAAGAAATTAATGGTCCATTCCAAATCACTAGAGAGACTGGGCAAAGACAAATTGTAATACAGGCAAATGTTGAAGGTCGAGATATAGTAAGTTTTGTTGAAGAGACAAAAAAAACTGTCGCTGAAAATGTTAAGCTTCCTAAAGGATATTACCTCACTTATGGTGGACAATTTGAAAATCAACAGAGGGCTTCTAAGCGTTTAGCATTAGTAGTTCCCATCTCAATACTACTTATATATCTATTGCTATTCACTACATTTCGCTCTGCCAAGCAAGCAGCTCTTGTAATATGTAATATTCCATTTGCATTAATCGGTGGAATTGTGGCTCTTTATTTTTCTGGAATGTATCTCTCTGTGCCTGCTTCAGTTGGATTTATTGTATTGTTTGGAGTCGCAGTTATGAATGGTGTCGTAATGGTCGATTTCTTTAATAAGTTAAGGCTGGCTGGAGTGGAGATTAGAGAAGCTGTTTATGAGGGCTCTTTACGTAGATTAAGACCTGTTATCTTAACGGCATCAATCACAATTATTGGCTTATTACCTCTTCTATTTGCATCAGGTCCAGGCTCTGAACTACAAAAACCTCTTGCTATAGTTGTAATAGGCGGAACTATTACTTCAACATTTTTAACTTTAATTTTACTTCCAGTTCTTTATGAATGGTTAGAGCAGATTAATATTACATCTAGCAAGGATTCAAAATGATTATACTTAATTTAATAACTTTAAAAGAATTTGAGCAAGATGTAACTGACTGCTTGAAGTCATGTGACGTTGTGACTTCGTTCTACATTTTTCGCGTAGACGAATACTCAGATCAACAAAAAAACGAATCTTTTATTAGCAAGAAAGATCTTGTCGAAGGCTTTACCCAAAAGATTAAATTAGAAGTCATTATTTTAGAAGAAAGATATAAAGAAGTACTGGGAACAATAAATAATATAAGAGGCTTGGAAAGAAATAGTTACTCATGGATTACAGAGATAAATAATATAAACGGTTTTAATAATTAAGGAGAAACGTATGAAAAATGTTTTAATGTTACTCACTTTTACTTCTGTATTTGTGAGTTGTGGTGACAATGAAAAAAACTACAATGATTACCTGAAAAAAGAAAATGAAATAAGCTCACAAGAAGAAATTAGATCTCAAAGAGTAGAGCAAGAGCGAAAAGCTAGTGAACTTGAAGTCTATCTAAATAAGAGAAAAACTTTTATCGAAGTTGTTGAGGGAAGTTTTATCGGTGAATTAGAAGTTGAATCAATGAACTTTGCAATCAATCTTGAGATGATACCTTCGATGCCAATAGAGTATCACACTAGGGCGAGACAAATTGATGAGATTACTTATGAAATTGAGAATCTCTCGCTGAATATTAAAGTAAAAATGGAAAACCCTCTTGTTCCAAACAGTGCATCTAGTTGTAATATTGTTGGTCACAAACCTGACTTAAAAAAAGGAATTATCAACATACTTACAAACGAATGTAAAAATGTGTTTAAGTTTTTATTGACTGATGTTAACTCTGAATTGGATGTTCAAGCTGCTGAAAGAGTCGCAAGTGAACTTTCTTCACAAGTAACCTCAGGTGCAATTAATTATATAGAATATCTTGATGGCGTTTTCGAATCTTCAGTAAGTAGTAAGAAATATCAATTTAAACTCGAGAGGATAAAATGAAAATATTAACATTATTCTGTCTTGTGTTTAGTGGTTTTGTATTTGCACAAGAACCAACTGTTATTACGTTAAGTGATGTTGCTAATCATGTTAAGAAACAAAACTATGAAGTACTTCAAAATGCTCAACGTGTTTATCAGGCAAGAGAGACAATTAACTTCTCCAGAAGAAGTTTAATGCCCCGATTAAATCTTTGGTCTATTGCAACTGTAGTAATTGATTGGAGATCTGCTATTGGACTCGTGGATGAAATTGCTCCATTCTTAGTTCCTAATAATTGGTTGAGAGTTAAGCAGTCAGAAATCTTATATTTAGCTAAAAAAGAGCAATATAGAGCTCTTTGGGCAAATGAGATAATGAATGCAAAGATACTTTATCTCAACACTCTAAGAGATATTGATTTTCTTGAAACTTATAAAGAGCAATATAACGACCTTAAGGATCTTGTTGCCATAGTTCAGGCCAGACAGATATCTGGAGAGGTACCAGCTCAAGTTTTAAACTTTCTAAAGATTAGAGAACTTCAATTTTCAGAAGACCTTAGAGTCTTATCAAATTTAGTATTTGAAGAGAAAAAAGCACTGGCATATATAATGGGACTACCTCAAGAAACATCTCTCGAGTTACCTCCAATGCAATTGCCTAGTATCGAAGAATTAAATCCAATTGAATATGATACTTTTATCTTTAGAGCGATCAGTTCGTCTCCTGAAGTGAAGCAGTATAAATATATCCAATCAGCATTAAAGTATCTTAAAAAAGAAGTTTGGTTCTCGTTTCTAGGTGCTTCTTCAATAGCAAGAGGCATAAACGGCGGAGTTTTTGATAACATACCACTTCAAGATGGTTTGGGCTTTGGTGCAGGTCCTTCAATCAGAATAGCTAGATCAGAAAGCCATATATTAACAATAAAAGAAAATGCGACTAAAGAGGTAATTAAAAAAAATCTGTATACTTTAGTTAATAAGTATAATTCGTTCATTGTTAATATCGATAATCAAAATGAAAGACTTAATTTAGCAGTTAAAAACTACGATTTGCTTCAAACACAAATTTTAATTGGGCAAAATGTTGATCCGTTAGAGATTCTTGAAAGTATCACCAATCTCTTGAATGTTAAGTTAGCTTTGTTGAATTATAAATATGATGCTGTTGCATCAACAGAACGCTTAACAAGAATTATTTTAAATGGTGACTATGTAAAAGTAGATCCAATACTAGACGAGGTGTTAAATGACTAAAATAATATATGCATTCTGTTTTATCGGACTTTTTACTTCTTGTCGGTATTCGGATGATCTTGGAGAGCTTAAAGAATTGCAAAAAGTGAACTCTAGTATTTTAATGGACGATCAGTTTGAACTTACACAAGAAAATCAATCTAGAATTGAAAGTTACTTTCAATTTCCAAAGGAAGTTTCATATAAGTTTGAAACGAACTCCTCATTTCAAAACTATTTTCACCGTAAATTTTTCAGATACTATAGCACTGATTTTTGTGAATCTCTTGTCAGTAAATTTGATTACGATCTGCTTTTAAAAAAATGTACTGTTAACACATTCTTCATCTGTGCGGATGATGTAGTGTATTTTGAACAATACCTAAGTCATTTGTATTCAGTGCTTTCAGATCAAGAAAAGCAAAAGATTCTTGAAGATAAAAATTGCTCTGATAAATTAAGCGAATACGGTTTGAATTGATGAGTTTGCCTTTAGTATGATTCTTTATTAAAAAAATGAGTGAGATATAAATGACAGAAAAATATGAGTACATAGAACATTCAGAGCCGAAGTCTCTTTTGAGTTTTATTTCTAGGGTTATTCGTTTTATTTGGGTTAGAACTCCATCAAGCATTACGGATAAAAAAATATTCTTACCAATTGGTAAATATTTTTATAGTCATTTTACTAAATTTCAATCAAGGGATCAGAGTCATTCTACTTTTTTTTTGCGAAATATTCCTCAAACTAAAACTCTTGTTGGATTGATCAACGGTGGAAGCTTCTCCAACACTACAGTTAAAGTCGCATCAATTGGATGCAGCACTGGAGCAGAGCTATATTCTAATTTATATTTTCTAAAAAAAATGTGTCTTGATTACAAGTTTCTATCAGTCGGTGTGGACATATCTGATGGTGTTGTAGAAATTGCAAGAGAAGGTTTATATAGTCTGGAAAGAGCATCTTCAACTGGTCAAGGTTCTTACTATGAAGGCGAATTTGAACTTTCGCAACTTAAAGATGAAGAAGTATCAGATCTTTTTGATATGGATGCTCATGGAGTTAGAATTAAGCCTTGGATTCGTTCCGATACATCTTGGACATGCATGAGTGCTGCTAGTTCTAAACTTCTAAAAGAGGTTGGTAAAAGAGACATCGTGTTTGCTAAGAACTTTTTAGGCCCTATGGATTCTCATTTCGCAGAAGAATGCCTTTTAAATGTTTTGACGCTTGTTAAGAAAGGCGGATACCTTGTGTTAGATGGAGTCGATTTAGATGTTAAATGTCGAGTTCTTTCTTCAATTGATGTCAAACCGATACTTAATAACTATGAGACTATTTATAAAGAGGATAAGACAAAAGAGGGATGGCCTTGGGTTAGGTGGTCACATGAACCAATTGATACCACAAGATCTGATTGGAGAATTAGGTACTGCACAATCTTTTTAGTCAACTAATAGCTTGTTTATTAGTTTTAAACTTACATTTTTCCAGCTGTCATCGGTATTGACATCAAAATTAGGATAGTTCATTATATTATGTGTATGTTACTTAAAATTTATAAATTATTGATATTATCGACGGTATTTTCAATCTTCTCATTTGAAGTATCCCATTTGCATGCTCACGAACACGAATGCGAGCACATAAAAATTGTGAATGAAAATTCTTCACAAGATTTGGCTGTTTCTCAGTACAATACTTATTTCGAAAATCATGATTCTCATCATGATTCTCACGAACATCTATTATTACTTTCTAGGATCGAAAGACAGAACAATTTAATATTATTTTCTGATTATTTAAACCTAAACATTCTAACTTCAAAATTACGGATTAAGCATCAGGTGACTTTGAGTCATTTCCGGCTTAAGTCAATAAGACCTTATGATGATGAACACTCCTATATCTACAAAAACCCTCTTCATTTTAGAAGTAGACTCCTAGTCATTTAAAATATCCTTAATTATTGATTTGGCTTTATTTTATTTCATATGAAATATCAAAGCTAATTGTTAAATTTTAGCATCCAAAAGGTGTTGCTATTGCTTACAAATAAATTAAGGATATAGAATGTTTGATAAAATAATAAAATTTTCATTAAATAACAGATTATTAGTTTTAGGTGTATCTGTTTTTCTAATGGCTTATGGTTTTTTTGAATTAAATAGAATGCCAATTGATGTATTTCCCGACTTGAATAGACCTAGAGTAACCGTTATCACTGAGGCACATGGTTTAGCTCCTGAAGAGGTTGAAACTATGGTTACGATTCCACTGGAGTCTGCTCTAAATGCAGCTCCCGGTGTTATTCAGGTTCGATCATCTAGCGGTATTGGTATTTCTCTTATTTACGTCGAATTTGATTGGAATACTGATATTAAAGTTAATAGGCAGCTTATTGCTGAGCGACTTCAGATTGCAAAAGCAAGCCTTCCTGAAGATATTAATCCATCAATGGGTCCAGTCACCTCTATTATGGGAGAGATACAGTTCATTGGTTTGCAAGCTGATCCTAAGAAAGTGTCACCTCAGAAATTAAGAACTTTAGCCGATACTTTTGTTCGGCCAAGGCTGATGACGATACCTGGAATATCTCAGATTGTTGTAATGGGTGGGGGAGTTAAGCAATTCCATATTTTACTTTCATCAGAAAAATTAGCTCAAAACAATATTACAATTCAAGAAATAAAAGAAAAAATATCGCATATTAGCGTTAATACAACTGGAGGCTTTTTAAATATTGATAAAAGTGAATATTTAGTTCGAGCTTTGTCCAGAGCAGAAAATATAACTGACATTGGTAATACGTTTATAGCGAAAAGAAATAATAAAAATATCCTTTTGAAAAATCTAGGGTCTATAGAGATTGGATCAAAAAATAAACGTGGAGAAGCTAGTATTAATGGCCAACACTCTATTGTTCTGACAATTCAGAAACAGCCCAAGGCTAATACTGTTGAATTAACTAAAGAAATTGATGCATTAGTTGCAGATCTTAGGAAGTCATTACCCACTGACGTGCAAATTAATGAAGATTTATTTAAGCAATCAAAATTTATTGAGAATTCAGTTTGGAACGTCAAAGAGGCATTGAGAGATGGTGCAATTATGATTGCTATCGTACTTTTTATGTTTTTGATGAACTTTAGAACAACTGTAATTACATTAACAGCAATCCCGCTTTCAATACTAATATCAGTTCTCATCTTTAAATTATTTGGAATGAGTATTAATACAATGACTTTGGGAGGTCTCGCAATTGCAATTGGTGAATTAGTCGATGATGCAATTGTAGATGTAGAAAATGTATTGAGAAGATTGAAAGAAAATCAAAATAAAAAAATTAAAGAGAACTCACTAAAAGTAATTTTTCAAGCATCTAAGGAGATAAGAAACTCAATTGTATTTTCAACTCTTATTGTTGTACTTGTTTTTATACCTCTTTTCGCAATGACTGGGCTTGAGGGGCGACTCTTTTCTCCGCTTGGAATCGCATATATTGTGTCACTTTTATCCTCACTGATTGTCGCGCTTACTGTAACTCCTGTTTTATGTTACTACTTCCTTTCTAAATCTAAAATAATAGAAAATGAAAAAGAAAGCTGGCTCGTTAGAAAGCTTAAAGCATGTGATAAATCTATACTTAGCAAATTAATCGACAGACCTTATATCGTTTTAGGCGTGAGCTTCTCGATTCTAATTGCTTCATTAATGCTTGTTCCAAAGTTAGGAGTAGATTTTTTACCAAAATTTAATGAGGGGACTGCAACCATTGGAGTCTCATTGAATCCAGGTGTTTCCTTGGAGGAATCTGATCGCTTTGGAAAAGAAATTGAAGATACTTTATTAGCAATACCTGAAGTAAAGTCAACTGTTAGGAGAACTGGTCGGGCTGAAATGGATGAGCATGCTGAAGGGGTTTTTTGGAGCGAAATTGATGTCGATTTCAAAGATGGTGGCCGAGAACGAAAAATTGTTTTAAATGAAATAAGAGAGAAGCTTGGCAAGAAGGGTACTAACTATTTAAATGTTGGGCAACCCATTAGTCATCGACTGGATCACATGCTTTCTGGAGTGCGTTCTCAGATAGCGATTAAAATCTTTGGGGATAACTTAGTAACATTGAGACAACTCGGACGAGAAATAGAAAGTAAATTAAAAAACGTTAAAGGAATTAGAGACCTTCAATTGGAAGCTCTTATTGAAGTTCCACAAGTTAAAGTTCGCATTGACTCTGAGTATGCAAGTGAGGAAGGCATAATTAGTGGTGATGTTGCTGAAGCATTAGAGCTAGGCATGACAGGTCAAAAAATTTCATCCTTAGTTGAAGGTCAAAATATTTATGACATCGTCTTGAAATACGATAATAAGTCGACTTCAACGATCAGTGGGATTGAAAATATCTTTATTAAAAAAGATGTTGTGTTGAAAGATATTGCAGATATTTATAAAGGGAAAGGACCGAATGCTATAAATAGAGAAAATATGAAACGTCGAATTGTTGTATCCGCTAATGCTGTTGATAGAGACTTGCAAAGTGTAGCAAATGATATTCAAAAGGTATTAAGAGAAGAGATAAAGCTTCCTGAAGGTTACTTTATAGAATTTGGAGGTCGTTTTGAGAGTCAACAAAAAGCCTCTCGTCTAATTACTTACTTAGGACTTCTTTCTATTCTGTTAACAATCATAATTTTATTTATACAATTTAGATCATTTCCAATTGTCTTCCAGATTCTTATAAATATTCCATTGGCATTAATTGGTAGTATCTGTGCAATTTACCTTACTGAGAAAACTATATCGCTAGCAAGTTTAGTGGCATTTATTACTCTGTGTGGTATAGCGTCAAGAAATGGAATTATGATGATTAGTCACTATATTCATTTAGTCAAAGAAGAAGGTCATAAATTCAATAAAGAAATGGTTATTCAAGGATCATTAGAGAGATTAGTGCCAGTTCTAATGACAGCTTTTACAGCGGTACTCGCATTAAGTCCTTTGCTTCTAGCAAAAGGAGAGCCCGGTAAAGAAATTCTTTATCCTGTTGCTGTTGTGATTATTGGGGGACTAATATCATCAACACTAATGGACTTGATTGTTACGCCAGTAATATTTTATAAGTTTGGAAAATCTTCAGTCGAAAAAGCACTAAATAAAAAAAACAAAAATGATATATATCGTTTATAAATAAGTAAACAACACCACTATGGAGGTAATTATGAAAAATTTATTTGCAGTAATTTTAATGACTATTTCGCTTTCAGCGATTGCACATGTTGGGGGCCACCAGGAAGAAAACATTTTTACACCCAAATTTGGAGGCAAACTTGCGAAAGTTGAAAATCCATCTACTAGCGCACTCATTGCTGAATTAGCAAAAGATGGTAAGAAGGGACTCTTTCTTTATTTTTATGATAAAGGGATGAATCTTATGTCAGCTAAGTCTAGTAAAGCGACTGTTACAGGAAAGATAACAACTGGAAGAGGAAAAAGGGCTAAAACTATGGATGTATCATTCAAAATTTCTAACAACCGATTCAGTACTGATCTTCCTGAGATTAAGAAAAGACCATATTCCATTGCTATCGAAGTTAAGCAAAATGGTAAGGTTTCTAAAATTAATTTTGAGAATTTAGATTAACTTTAAAAAGGCGGAGAAATATATCTCCGCCTTCTTTATTGGACCGTTTATGAGAAATTATATAATATTAATATTAACCATTTTTACTTACAGTCAGCTTTGTTTTTCAGATTCTAGTGGAAGTCATTTGCACTTCAATCAAGTCGATAGAAATGATAAAAAAGCTAATATCGATGAAAATATGGCTGTTGAAGTTTCTAAGAATCAAGTATTCAAACTTGTTACAAAAGGTATATTGAGTAGAGATTGGCTCAAGTCGAGTCCATTAGAAGCAATAAAAAAAGATTTTTTAGGTAAGCTTGAGTGGGTAATTAAAATAAAAAATGATAATGAAGTTATCAACAGAAAGATACTTTTTGTTTTTTTATCTTTAGATGGTAAATTTATAGCAGCTAATTTTACAGGAAAATAATATGTGGATAATGATTGGAAAGGTTGTCGTTTCAGCTATATTGATAAGCTTTGTTTCTTGGCTGTCTGGAAAGAAGATAGCGCTCGCGGGATTCTTGACAGCACTCCCACTTACAACACTTCTTGCCTTAGCTTTTTCTCAAATCGAGTGGGGCGATTCTGACCAGTCTGTCGAGTACGCTAAAAGTGTCTTTATAGCGGTGCCAATATCTTTACTTTTTTTTATACCTTTTCTATTTGCTAAGAAATTACAATTAAATTTTTGGAGTTGCTATTCTTCTGGTTTAGTATTGCTTTTTATTGGTTATATAATTCATTCAGCACTTACAAAACAAACATAATATAGGAGATAAAATGAAAAAAACACTAATTTTTCTAGGGGTTGCTCTAGTTATTGGTTTCGGTATTTACATGATTAAGTCTTTTAAAGATGACGGTGAAATTCATTCTCATGGTGGTCAACTTCATGGTCATTAACTTATAAATATAAAATATTTATTGAGAAATCTTTAATTAAAAAAATCTAGTTTCAATTCTCTCAAAGAATAGGATGTTTAAAATGTCACATACTAGTCATACACATAAACACGATTATGTAATACAAGACAGTAAAATTGGAACGAACGAAAAAAAGACTATGTTTGTTGTTATTTTAACTTTTATAACAATGGTTATAGAAATATTTTATGGATACGTTACTGGGTCAATGGCTTTGCTTGCTGATGGGTGGCATATGGCTAGTCATGTCGGGGCGTTAGGTATTTCCTTAATTGCCTACAGATTAGCGCGATCACAAAGATTAAATGAAAAATTCTCTTTTGGAGCCGGAAAGCTTATTCCGCTTGGTGGCTACACAAGTGCTTTAATGTTAGGACTGGTTGCAATATTTATGGGGGTGGAATCTTTTGAAAGATTTTTAAATCCAACCAAAATTGATTTTTCAATTGCAATTTGGGTCTCCGTTTTAGGCCTTATAGTAAACCTTTTGAGTGCTTTGATGTTAAAAGACTCTCACGATCATCATCATGACCACCATGAACATGTTCATGATCATAACCACCAAAGTGCTCTTGTTCACGTTATTGCTGATGCATTTACCTCTGTTTTAGCTATTGTTGCATTAATTTTAGGTAAATACTTTGGATGGAATTGGGCCGATCCAGTGATGGGAATTGTAGGTTCTATTGTTATCTTGAAATGGGCTTATGGGTTATGTAAAGGAACAATCTGGGAGCTATTGGATGGTAACTCTAAGTTAATAAAAAAAGATGATATTATAAATATATTTTCAACAGATCCAAACATTGAAATTACGGATCTACATATTTGGAGAATTGCTCCAAGTGCTCATGCTTGTGAAATTATGATATTTAATAATGAATTAAAGGGAAGTGAATTTTATCGAGAAAAAATATTAGAAAAATTTAAGATTGAGCATTTGATTGTTGAAGAGCGAAACTGTATACATTGAAGGAAAAGTTGATGGACTGGCGAATTTTTAGTGCTACATTTATAACAATATTTCTTGCTGAAATCGGTGATAAAACTCAATTTGCAGCCATTGCTGCGTCTGCTCAGACAAAGTCTATTTTTTCGGTACTTCTGGCAACAGTTCTTGCTTTGGCAGTTGCTGGTTCTCTTGGAGTAATTGCAGGTAGCTTTTTGAGTCAGTTTATTGACCCAACAAAAATGAAGTATGTCTCGGGAAGCACTTTTCTCATTATGGGGCTTTGGATTTTATTGAAAAGCTAAAATTGGACTATGAGTTTTTTTATATAAAAGGAATGATTGTGAATAATTTAAAAATGATTTCAGCTTAGTAACTTCTTTTAGTATTTAATATGATTTTCTCAACACTTTTAAACGAACTAAATATTTATTCGTTCTTTAAACTATTGTATTGTCTGATGAAGAGTTTCAGCAGCTGGATGCGTTTATGAGTACAATGTCTTTAACGAATAAAATAATCAATCCCAAATAATTAACTTTCTTGCATTCAACTTAATAAAGTAACTATTATTCAATTGTCCTGAGGTGTAAAAGTTTAGGCTCTATCTGGAAGCCCTTCTTTATCGGTTGGTTTTTATCAATTTGCTACCCGCCTGTGATGGTTGTGGGGATTATAGCTAGATGGTAACAATAAAGAAGAGCTTTTAGACCTCCCAATTATAAACACTCAGCATTTTTCGAATACGAGGTTTAGAAGTCTTCAAAAACAAGTTAATATACCTAAGGAGCAGTTCATTGGTGCTCACGGGCTCAGACATACATTTGCTAGCCATTATGTAATGAATGGTGGAGATTTATATATCCTTTCCAAGATATTAGGACATAGCTCGATAAAGATCACTGAAGTGTATGCTCACTTATCACCTAAGCATAAATTGGATCTTGAGTCTTTTGTAAACTTTTCTTTTTAAGGTACTTAGAACTTAATATATATGCTTTATTGATTCAAATTAGCTTGATCAGAGTATAAGTAATAACTTCCAGATCAAACTGAGGATTAGTCAACTTTACCTAAATCGATACTAATCGATTTAGCACCTAGAGGAGATAATAGCTTAGTAAGAGTGGATATTTTGAGATCTTTACCTTCTTTTAAATAATTAGAGATATTAGAAGAAGGAAGTTCACAGACTTTAGAGTACTCTTTAAGACCTATGATTTTGACAAAAGCTCTTAGGGCCTCTAAATCATTTGAGTATTTTTGACGAAGTTCATCGAAAAAAAGATTTCTTCTTTTCTTGCTTTTAATAAGGTCGAGACTTAAGTCTTTTTGCCAGTCAGAAAGTTTATTTTTCATGATCTTTACCTAAGCTCTAATGCTATGAAGCTGTTAAAATATTTTCGTTAGCTTGATATACGGAGTTATAATCGTGATAGATTCTTTTTGAAATCGAGTTTAGGGATTCGTTCTCTCCGTAATATTCCTTGAAGGAAAGTAGATCTGAGTAAACAGCCTTTAGACCCATAAAACGATTTCTTATTATTGGAACCTTAAATAATTTCTCTAGGTTAAGATACTTTTCAGGATCATCCAACTCGAGTTTTGATGAAATTATTCCCCATTGTCCTAAGGTAGGCTCTTTTTTAAATGCTGCTGAAGAGAAAAGTTTATACTCGTGCATTATATTTGCTTTGTCTTTTAATTCTTTTATAATTGAATTCCACTGACTTTTGTTTCTAACATTTCTCTGAATGGTAGAAACAATAAATCCTAAAATTTTATATTCTTCTTCTTTTTCAAGAAGTTCATTGGCAATTTTTTTTAGTTTAAAAGGACTTAAGATTGTTCCAATTTTGGAGCAAAGATTAATAAAACCTGTAAAGGTTCTGGGATCTTGATTGGCATACCTTGATCCAAGTACAATGAAAAATTCAAGATCCATCCATATTTTCTTATTTGTTCTTGGGCCAACTCTTGAGCCAAGGATTTTGAAAAATAGATTCCAATCTTTTAAATATTCAGATGAGTTCATTTTTTAAAAACTCCTCGTAAGACTGAATATCACCAGAGTCTTGTTTTAACTGTTTATTTCCATGATGGTGCTTGATTTGTTCATTAATATAATCAATCCCTTTGACCAATTGCTTAGCAGTGGGGGATAGAAGTTTTAAGTCACTTAAATCTTTTTCTAGCTCACGCATGTAGTATGCATAAACTTTCATGATTATAGCTGTTTCAGTATCAATGTAGCTAAGATTAATATTGCTGTATCTATTATCAGTTTTAAGCTGTGAGTCTAAATCTTTAGGTAGGGGAGATATCTCATGTGCTCTAGAATTAATCCAATCGAGAGGAAGTTTATATTTGTTAGCTATCTTTTCAGTAATGAGCTTAAAGAGCTCTGTCGCTTCATAATTTATGTAGTCTATATCTTCAGTCATTCGTGTGAAGTTTAGGCCATTTAAGTATAAGGCCATAGATCCTACAATAGTAAGCTCGATGAACCTATTCTCTTTTTTGAGTTCTAAGTTTAAATCATCTAAGGCTTTAAGTAATAAATCTGGCTTGTTCATTATGATATTATATCATAGTCTTTGTTTTGTGCAAAGACTCTATTTTTATCTCGCTTTAGATGTTGTTATTGTTGAGTGTGGTTTTTATGTGGTTTTTGAAAATGATTTGAGATTTTTATCTTTATTAACAGTGACTTAGGTTGCCTGAAGAGAGAAGATGGCAAATGTGCAACGTGGGTGAATGATTTTCATATATCTTCCTGTAAATATTAACTTTTAATGGCTCAAAATACTGCAATGTGGCCAATAAGTAAATCTGCGTAGGTGTAATTTGCACGATGAGAGAGAATCTTGCCTTGTTTGCTGAAATACACACGTAGTCTCAAAGAGATTAGTGATTAAAAGGTTAATAGTAGATTTACACCACCTTCACCATCCGACGAGGATGGTGGACACCTCTTTTCTCTAAACATCTTTAAATTCAGACACTTGATTACAGCAACTTAGGTATTATTGGGTTTCATGGACTTGTCTCAACCTGTCCTGAGCAGCAGCTGGTTGACTCAGAGGCTTTGGATTGATCAACGACCATTTTGTCAGTGAAACTTAAAAGAAGTTCTAAAAAGCCAGGAACACCTTGTTTTTCAAATAGTTCCCGGGTCTCAATAATGAGTTCATCAAAAGAAAAAGGTTCTCCAGATAGACAAGCTTGCAAGTTTAAAGATATATTTTTAGAGATCATGGGCCATTCCTTGGTTTAAATTATCTGGATCGAATCATATAATTCTAACAAGTTGGGCCATGATCAATCAAAAAGTGATCAATTTTTCTACATTTTGAATTGAATATTTTACAAGGGCACTGTTACGACGCGGCAAGTCATGTTATTTTCTTATCATATTATAAACAACGTCTTTAAGCTTTGGAGTAATGATTTACACCACAGTAATGGGACAATATCGTTATTTTCTTATCATATTATAAACAACGTCTTTAAGCTTTGGAGTAATGATTTACACCACAGTAATGGGACAATATCAAAATTACGGATTAATGATTGAATTTATAAAGACGTAAAAAAATGCCCATTGGGCAAAAGAATAATATTACTTAAATCAAAAGAGGTTTTATGAAAAAAATATTGATTGGATTATTAGTACTAGGAAGTATTTCTTCATATGCTTCAGGTAATTGTGACTTAACGATACAGAAAGGTAGCTTTGATGGCTTTATGTCAAAGAGAGCTCAGGGCAAAGCAATTCAAATCTTAAAAAATAAAGGTTATACAGATATTAAATTGGCAAATTTTGCAAGCTATCCTAGTGATGGATCACTCTTCTTGGCAGGAGCAGGGAAAACTTGGGAACCAGGCTGTGCCATAGCATTAAGCGACAGAGGCTATGCATTGCAGAGGATTCATTTTAGGTGTGGTGTAGGCTCTTTTCAAGTATTAAGGGCTATAAAGAAACTTGAGTCTTGTGATAAATGAACTTTAGCCACTAGAAAGATAATTATGCCTTAGTCTTAAAAGCTAGGGCATAGAAATAAAAGGCTTAGGCCACAAGAAAAATATTTAATTTATGAGTGAAAGCTCAAAAGGATATAATGATGAAAAAAATTTTAGCCACAATTATTTTATTGAGTTCTGTAAGTCTTATGGCAAGTGATTGTATAGAGTACTCCAAGGGAGGCTATCGTATAAAGCTTCAGTATTGCGTGAATGATAAAGTACTTGCTATTACAGATGACTCCACTTCAAAAAAGAACGACTTAGTTAAGCCAGAATCAGGAATCATAGTTTCTGTTCAACAAACTGGTGGTCCAGAGTGGTTTCAAATTAAAAGTAGTATTACAGTAAAGCTAAATACCGGAAAGACGATAGAGCTTCATCCTCTTGAAGTGTTTCATAATGATCCAGATGCTTGCCACACTTATTTGGTTGATGAAGGGTGGAGCAGTAAGGAAGTATGTGTTGGAGACTTCGTAGCTCAGGATCGCTTTATCAGAAATTCAAATTTATCGGCAAAACCTATAGAGCCTAGAGAAGTCTTTGCGATTGGTGCTGCACATGCTCTCATGAAAGATGCTCATGGAGAGCTAACACTGGGTTATTATTTTAAAAGTGATAAATAAAAAAACGAGTTTAGACACAATATTGAATATTAAGACAAAGAAATGGAGTGTCCTAAGTTAAGGGTTCACTCCAGAATTGAAATGTAAACGGTTTATAAGAACCATTAGGATAATGAGTGAAAATTGAATTAGTTCTTACATTAATAGTTTTTTTTAGCTTCAATGCTAAATCAAATACTTGCGAGAACTACTTTGAGTATTTTGCACAAGAGTCTAGCACAAATGAAAAAGCATCTAAACTTTCAAAGCTAAGATATCTATTGACTATAAACCTATCACCGAAGTCACTTATTAAATTTAAGTCGCTTGGCACTCAAGAAAATCATTTCCATAAAAAATCATCAGGGATAATTTTCATTGGATTAAGGAAAGTTGACCTTTCTGAAAAGGATAGAGTTCGAATTATTAATTTAAAAAGTACACTTACTACTAAATATGAAAACTTTAAAAATACTGAGTTATATAATTTGCTTAGTGCTTTTAGAAATATAGAAGAATGCGAAAAACGTAATAGATCACTCTTGAGAACAGAAATTAAAATGATGAATGAAATCATTGACACCGCTAAAAGAGGGAAGAAAGACTTTGATCTTTTTCAAGAGTTTAATATTTATAAACAGCTAGTTGAAAAATTGGAGTTTTCTGAGAGGCTTCGTTGGAATATTGTCCATATAAATAAATACTCTGACATGGCTCTTCTCGATCCAAGGTGGGAAGCAGTGCGCTCCAACTAAACTAGTTAAGTAAACACAAGCTCATTTTCTGATAAAATGTATTCGCTGAAATATATTTTGAAGAAAGGAGAACTTGTGTTTACAACAAAACTTAACAACATTTTTGGACTTCCAGAACTAGTTTTTACTGAAAAATCCTCACAGTATAAAAATACTTTGAGGCTACATTGTAAAAAGAAAACAAAGATCGAATACTGTCCAATGCTGCTTACGGGATAGCACTAGGAATTTAAATTAGGCAGCTTCGTCTTCAACTATTTCCTGCGTCCATTTGCATTTACTTATTTTCCAATTTGAGCATCCAAGAAATTTTTTCTGAGTATAGGAATTAGATTTTTTGACAACTTTACCTTTTTTGCAAAGAGGGCATGGAGCATATGGCTTAATTTTATTTTTTGCTTGATGGTGGAGGGTATCAGATAAATCTTCAACTGATATTTTATCTTTACCCATTTTAATAATTTCTTCAACAAACGAAGATATGTGAATAGTAGTTGTTGGTATATACAGAGATTTCTTTGCTCTTGTAAGAGCTACGTAGAAAAGTCTTCTGTCTTCCAGTCTAGTATCATTAGTAAAGATTAATGCCTTCTTTAATATATGTGAGGAGAAACTAGTAGGAAGTCCATACAGTCTGTGATGTGTATCAATGAGAATCACGATATCAGCTTCTGGTGCTCCCAAGAGAAATCCAACCTCCTAGTTTAATCTTTCAAAATCCTGCGAAGATTGCCTAGATTCAACTATAAACCTTCGTTTACTCACATAATTTCCTGAAAATACCGTTAATCCAGTAATCATCTGACGAATTTTCGTCACCACATGATCCCATTTTAATAAAAGGAGCCTCCATGAAATATAGAAAATATGATCCTATGGTTAAAAAGCTGATCATTGAATCGAGAAATAAGAATCTCTTCCCGGAGCTGAATATTCCAAGAACGACAATTAATTATTGGCTCAATCATTCTAGAGAAGTCACCACAAGTGATAAAGCTTCAACTTATGAAGTGGCACTCAAAAGTATTGATAATGAATTGTATAAAGAGAAAGCTAAGAGCTTTATTCTAAAAGAGTGTATAAGTCATACATTCAAAAATTCAGAGTTCTATGACTCAAAATCGAAGAAGACGCGTAAATTCATAATTGAGCTCATTGAAGATTATAAAGAGATACTTGCTATAAAGGAGATAATCGCTTGTTTGGGAATATCAAGTTCAACTTACTACAGGTGGAGAAGTGAAGTTTTAGGATGTACTTATAATGATAATAAAAAATGTTCAGTTTCAAGGCCATCTCAACTAACAATGGAAGAGCAAAGAAAATTAGTTCATTTTGCAAACTCAAAGCAGTTCAAAAAATTCTCTACAGTTAGTCTAATGTATTACTGTAAAAGAAAGAATCTTCTAAATTGCTCATTAGAGTCTTGGTATAAATACTTAAGATTATATGGAATCGATAGACGTAATAAACGGTTTAAGAAGATTACTTATCGTAATGGCTTGAGAGCAAAAAGTGTAGATGAGTATTGGCATATCGATATCACTGAAATCAAATTTGGAAGTAAGACTAAGGCCTACTTTCAAATTGTAGTCGATAATTATTCAAGAATGATTGTAGGGTGGAAGCTTAGTTTAAATAAGAAAATGGATTTAACATATAAAACGCTCATGAAATCCTTTGTGAGATCACCAGATTTTCAAGGAGCTATAATTTCGGACAAAGGGACTGAAAATACAGGGGAGACACCTGTTAGGTTATTATTAGGCAGAGGGATTAGGAAACTTATTGCTAAAAAAGATATTCGTTATTCTAATTCAATGGTTGAAGCAGTCTTCAGACAATTGAAACAAAAGTTTATACTTAACTCAGTAGAGAGCTATCAGGCATTGTATCGTCTACTTTATAAGTTTGTTCATCAATATAATAATATAATTCCACACACTATGCTTGAAGGAGCAACTCCGAGTGAAGCTTATAAGGATGAGTTTGATAGGGAAGAATTTATTAAAGCGTTTAGATCGAACAAAGATGAAGCCTTTAAAGAACGACAAGCTTCATTTAAGAAGTGCCAAAAATGCTATAAAAAGAGTTGGAGCCAACTGTAACTAATCCGCCCCAGTTGGGATGGATGGGTATAACTTGATACATTTAAATAAACAGTTAAATTCAAATTGGCTTTTCTTAGCTCACTCTGGAAAGAATCGCTGTAAAGCTCTGTTATAAACTTAAAAAATTGCCTGAGAAGTTTTATATATTGTATAGGGCATAATGTTACAGTATTTTGTAATACAGCCTTGCAACTTATTGAATTATATAGTAATGTTGACAATATTACAAAATAATGTAATTTCCCAACCCGAATTACCGATAAAGGAAGTATAATGGCTAATAAGAAGCCTGAAATGGATAGAGGCAAGATTGAAAAGATAAGCTTAAAGAGATCTATCAGTTTCAACGGAAACACAATTGATACTGCCATTATTGAGATTGATCACATCAACCATGGACTCAATAAGAAGACTAGAAAGCTAAATATTAAAAGAAGATCTAGTTTTACTGTTCGAGATATTGAGAAATTCATAATGTTACTTGATGGTGAAGAGGTAATGGCAGATGATTATAAAGGAAAAATTTCTCAATATAGCATACGTATAAACTGCCCGATCAAGGGGAAGTTTTTCGACAAAGAGTTTGTAATGATTTTTGATACCCATTACGACAAAGAACAAGAGATTCACACTATAACTTTAATTCCTGGGTGGTAAATATGAACTATACTAATGAAGAACTTTTAAAAAGAATAAATAAAGCAGAAAAAAATATAAAGAAACTGAGTCATATCACAGACAAAACATCTTTATCTACTGAGGATAAGATGAAGCTTAGTCTTTGTAAGCACTTTGTTCAATATGCTAATGAAAAAAGCATGAAAGCGATAGATCTACATAAATTGACTAAGATTCCTACAAGTAGGATCTCAGAGATTACCAATTACAAGATAAAGAAATACTCTGTGGATCAATTAATAAAATATCTTAATGTCTTAGCAGAACATGCTCCAAGAATTAGAGAGTATCTGCTATTTATCGAGCAAGCGGTAGAGGTTCCGACTCTAAAGGTTACCGAAACAAGAAAGCTGACTAAAGGTTTAAGAGAGGTTACGGAGCTTGGAAGTCGTAGTACATTTTTACACGCTTAAGTATTAGGAACAAGTATCAATGAACTTTGATTTTTTAATTGAAAAAGAAAAATGTCTCGAGTTAGATGAGTATCGTCTTTCAAAAGCCAAATTATCAGAACTCATTTCTAAAGATTTCATGGAGGTTAGGAGTAATGGAGATATTGAGAATAAGCTTGAGGTCATAGAAGGAATATTTGAGGATAACGAAGTAGGACTTGCTTTCAAATCGTTTGATCATAGAACTAAACGAATTACTGATGAACTCGGTTTTGTTATTTATAAAACGAAAACAAGTCTAGGCGATTCTAATGATATTATTTGTCAAAGGTCTTCTCTTTGAAAAATGAAAATGGAGTGTGGCGAAATATATTTCATCAAGCTACAAAATTGATATAAAAGAACTGTATAGACTAATAACTAAAATAGTTTTAATGTGAAAATAACAAAACTCTAAGAAGCTTCAAACTTGTCTCGACTTGTCTGAACCAGTCTAGAAAAAAGAGTGCTGTGGCTATTTTGGCTACCCTTTGAAAAAATCGTTAATGATTTGAGAGGGTTACAAGTCAGAGGCCACCTCCACCACCGTCGAAGTACCTGATATTATTGACTTTTTTGTCTGTTTTATGTGGCTACTTTGCGGTAAATGGTAATCTCCCAAGATTTTTTGGACTACTGTTCGTAGTTATTCTTTATCTTAGAATATTAAATTTGATCTGGATTTGAACAACATTTTAAACATCATTAATTTTTTTAAACAGATTTATGGCAAGCTTTTCTGGCAATCGCTAAACATGTGTAAATTCGACACAGCCTTAATTAAAATTAAATTTTCACCTAACTCCCTTGGTGGTGCTAGATCTCTTCGATTTGATTCAGATGTTAAGAAAATTTAATTAAGTTTATTCATTGTAGAGGTCGATACTAATTTAAATCAATCAACTAATTCTGAGGTTATATGAAATTAATTAGTATTCTAGTTTTATTAAACTTATTTCTTTCTTCATTTGCTTACTCTTCAACCAAATATCAAACTCCTAATTATAGTAAAGAAATGAAGCGCGAGTACGTTAAAAAGAAAATGAAAAAGTATAAAGGATTCAAAAAAAATGTTTTGAAAAAGATTGAGAATAAATATGACAAATTAATTTGTCTTAAAAAAGGTGAAGTTGTTACTCATCTCATTTCTCCGGAACAGTCTACAAGAATTTCAAGGTCATTTGTTGAAAAAAAGAAAAGTTTTCTTAAAAAACTATTCAAAGCATTTTTTGGAAAAATTCAAATCACAGAAATTCTATCAAGTAATGAAAGCCTACTAAAAATAAAGCTCAGTAGTAAGAAGAACAAATATACAGTAAAAAAAATCTACTACAAACTTGGTAGTGTTTTTTCACCTACTAATAGTATTGATACTGTTGAAGAGGGAACTGATATAGTTGCAACGATTGATATTTCGAACCTTCCTGTAGGTGAGTTTAAGACATATTTTAAGTTTCTTTACGAGAAAAATAAAAAGAAGAAAAAGAAATTATATTCGACTTACGGTTATGGAGTTTTCGAAAAGAAAGAGAAACTAGTAAATATCATAGCTAATATAGAAATTGAACACGATCAAGATTTTGCTTTCGTAAGAGTGGATACATCAGCATCAACTTCAGATGCAGGCGATATCGTAAAATTTACTTATATTACATATAAAGATAATATTGAATTCGATAGAGTTACATCTGATTTCTTTGCTCAAACGTTAGTCTTTCAAGAACAAGGTCAATTTGAAATACAAGTTGAAATTGAGGATAGTGCTGGAAACATAGCAATTAGTGAAAGAAGAAATGTTCAAATTACAAATGCATCACCAAACACTCAGTATACAATAACTCAAATTGAAGAATTTAATGGTCATTACCAAATTGATGCTAGTGCTAGTACAGACTTTGAAGATGGAAAAAACCTTAGATATCGTTATGTATTGTATTCAACGAATCTTCAAGGAGGTTTTCAAATCTACGTAGATCATTACACAGAAAATGATAAATATTCTATTGCAGTACCTGAAGCGAGCAGAGAATACACCGTAGTAGTATTTGCTTTTGATTCAACTGATCAGTCAGGATCAGGAGGTCAAAAGTTAATTCAATTTGAAGGTGATAGTATTGCCCCTAAATTGATAGGACATTACATCTCTACAGAACAATTATTTGTAAACGTAAAGTATATTGGCGCAGCTTTTACTTCAACTAAGCCAATCGTTGAATATATCTATACAGTTACTCACGAGGACGGAGAAGTAGTTCCATTATTCGAGCCATTTAGCACTCAAGATAATGCTGTAGAACTTACGAAGCCTGGGCTTTGGACTTACGAGTTTTACGGAGTCGATGAAGATGGAAATAAATCTGATACTCTAACTGTAACTGAGAACAATACATGGAGAAAAGAAGATTTCATTCCTGTTGGAATTTACAATGACATTGATGTAAGTGGGCATGACCCAAGAATTCAATACATATATACTGGATTTGAAGATAAGTTTGGAGAAATTGTAAAATATGAATACATAAAGGCAGAGCATGAAGATGGAACTTTAATACAGCCCTTTGAAGTAAATTTCAGTAAAGAAGCAAAAGAGTTTAGATTTACTAAAAAGGGAAATTACAACTTTACCGTTGTGGCTACAGATAATGATGGAAACCAGTCTGTGCCTTATAGTTTTTCGTACTCTATAGATTGGGGGGACTTCGATCCAAATGGTGACTTCATCCCACCAATGCCAGATGAGACTTTAAATAACTCAACATTACTTGGTATAGACTCAGATAGTGACGGTGTACGTGATGATGTAGAAATATGGATTAATAATAGGTTTCCAGATAATACCGAAATGCGAAAAGCTTTTAAACAGATGGCAAGAGCGTCACAGCAAATTTTTACTGTTTTCAATGATAAGCAACTTTCTATTGATGCATCTTATTCGTGGGATGAGGCATTGAACTGTACATCTGCTCTTTTACCTAGAGACCCTGAAGGTTACGGTATAGCTTGGGATTTGATGAGTAGAGCGCAGAGTGAACAACGTATTTTATTGTTTAATACTAAGAAAAGAATTTTGGCAAATATCAAATATAATAATCAACTAGGTGGGTCTGGGCGATCTCCAAGGGTTATGCAGTTGGTAAGAGATGGTAGATCAAAATTAGAGCTTTGCAAATAAACTATTTTAAGAAAAGGAAAAATATGAACCACATAGGTATACTATTAACAATCTTTTTGTCATTTAAAATATCTGCAACAGTAAAAGTGGAGGAGCCTGGGAAAACCTATAATTCTAAAAACGGAACAAAAATAATATATGTTAATGGTCAAGAGAATGAGATGGTTGATGCTCTACGGTCTATCACATTTCTAGAGGATCTAGTCGAGATTAATCGCCTAAATTATTTGATAGATATAAATGAAAAAGTAGAATTTTCTTTAGTTTTCAACAAGACATTTGGCTTAAATGACAGCGGTGATGCTGTCGCAGATTTCATGGAGTCATTAGTTCTTCTCACTCTGGACAAATATGAAGATATGTCTTTGGATGAGGTATGGAGGTCAGTGTATCACACTGCAATGAACCTTTATGCAAAAGAGAGTTTGAAACTCAAAAATACGGATGGGGTCTTTGATTTGTTTAATGACAGTGGAGCTTTTCAAACTCTCTATAATTCTACTGGAGAAATAGGAGTCAATCTACAGGATGAGATTGTTAAAACTCTTGCTGCAGATAAAAACTTGATCTTAATCTCACATTCACAAGGTAATATTTTTGTTAATGTTGCGTATCAAGACTTGGTTAATAACAACGTAATAGTTAGAGACAATAAAACCATTGATATGTTTAAGCATCGAATTGGTAACTTACAGGTTGCAACTCCCACCAGCAATATCGAGATAGAAGAATATGAATATTTGACTAATGATAAAGATAAAATCTTGACAGTTCCTGGACGCTTAAGCCCAAACTTTGGTTTGATTACTCCCCCTCTGCCGGATCCCAGAAAAGGTAAAGACTCGGAGAATAATCACAGCCTCTTGCTGACTTATGTTTCAAGTTCAAATGAAGGAAATCTTCGTCAGCTTAGGAATACATTTTTTCAAAAGTTAGTTGATCTTTCCAGTAGATTGGGAGCAGGAATTAATGATTGCAATAATGATAATGTCGAAGATGACTTTGCATTTGAAACAATCCATGGAGGATTTATTTCTCCTGACTCGGAAGTTGCTGAAGGATTCGGAGTTGTAGATAATGCGAGAGTTTGTGGAGACTCTAGAATTACAGCTGATATCGGCTTGATTTCTGGAGATTATATAGTCGAGAATACCACTATTGGTAGTTCATGTTCATACCTAGATATAAGTTCTGATAGTTCCTTTAACTTTATTGAGAATTCTAATATTTGTATTGGTGACAATGCTGCTTTGTACACTAACTTTGATCTAAGAAATACAACTATAACCAACTCTACTTTAAATCCAATTCCTGGGAGAGAGTCAAACACAATCTCATTTAGTAACTCCATGATTGAAAACAGTATGTTTACTAATGCCGATATTATTGCAAATAACTCTGATTTCACAAACGGATTTGTTTATAGTGGAATTTCTATTATTGAAAATTCAACATTTGACCAGGGATATTATAAATCAGCTATGATTAGAACTTTTCTTGGAACTGGAAGTGAACTTATTAGTTTTGCAAGCGGTGCAAAATCAATGAATGGACGAGTTGAAGGGATTGTTTTTCTTCAGGGGGATGTTAATAACTCTGACTATATAGGAAATAACTACTTTGAACTACCTAACGGTGATTTTTATGTAAATCATCTCAGAGGTGGAACAGTCACGAATAGTACCGTTAGGGGAAACCTCGAGTTGAGAGGAACTGTTAATAATGCACTTGTGGATGCTTTATCAAATAATTTTTATAGATCATTTATAGGTTCAGCGGGAGGGATTGCTAACGGAGAAGCTCTCGGATATGTCTCTATAGTCGGGAGCGTCTTTAGTGGCGGTGGGCTATACAGTCAGTGTTACGTATCTGGGAAAATAGGATTTTTTAACACTAACTATGAAAACGGTGATGTATATTGCGATTTTTCAAACTAGATAACCAGGAGACTATATGAATACTAAAGTATGGATTGTTTTGAGTTTAATAGTGTGCAGCTTTTCAAGTTATAGTTCAGAGGCTGAAGAAGATTCAGCACAACCTAGAATGACCGCCAAACAAACCATTGAGCATACAAATGAATTGGTTAGGCAGAAACAATTGGAGATGGAGAAAAAGCGAGAGGAGTTCATGAAAAAATATAGAAAGAAGTCTGAGTAATATTAGTATTTTGTACAATGTTAAAATTCATATAGTGACGAGATTAACTGGATATGTAGTGATAAAATGAAAATAACAAAAATCTAAAAGTTTCGAACCTGTCTCGACTTATCTGAACCAGTCTAGAGAAAAGAGCGCTGTGGCTATTTTGGCTACCCTTTGGAAAAATCGTTATCTATTTAAATGTTTACATGCTTTTTTTACCTATCTATTAGGTATTATAACCTCTAGTAGAGGTCGATTAGTGCAGAGTTTAGGCTTGCTTTTATACTCATTTGCATATATACTCATTAGTGTATGTGGGACGTGTTCGAAAAGAAATCAGTATCAAAAGCCCTAAAAAAGGCTCCAGTTGAAGTACTAAAAAGGTATGAAGCTTGGAAGCGTATTGTTGAGATCTCAGGGCCAGCAGGTTTGAAATTGATTAAAGGCTTTAGAGACGAATCTCTGAGGGGCGAGTGGAAAGGATACAGATCTTCTCGTCTAGGAATCAAGTGGAGGGTTATATACAAGATCCAAAATGAGGTTCTTGAAATACACATTTTCGAGGTTACACCACATAAATACTAATGGGAGTACTTTATGAGTAAAAAAGACTTAGTAAGAGCAAAAGTTAATATCAAGATGACTCCAGGTGAAATGCTAAGGACTCTACGTGAATTGCAAGAGTTATCTCAAGCTGAACTTGCAGAGCTTTCTGGTATGAGTCAAAGTAATATTTCAGCTCTTGAAAGCGAGACAAGACAAATAGGTAGAGAGAGAGCTTTGGCTTTAGCAATAGCTTTAAAAGTTCACCCTGCAGTCATTTTATTTCCAGACTTTGACTTACAAGATGTAGCGTAATATTTTAAAAACAACAAAACTCTAAAAGTTTCGAACCTGTCCTTACTTGTCTGAAGCAGTCTAGAAAAAAGAGTGCTGTGACTATTTTGGCTACCCTTTGGAATAATCGTCAATGATTTAATTGGATAAAAACTTGTGTCTATCTACACCAATACCAAATAAGACCTTTAATAACTCTATTGTTTTCACCAAGGATTACAAAGGCGAGTTTGTTTCTAATACGTCTTCATATGATAACTTTTCGACACTTATTTGTTTTGTTTTATCCTCAAAAGTTCTTTTTTAAAGTTATACTAGGTGTTGATTTTATCTCTTTATCTTACTGTGATATTTATACCTACAGAATTTTATACTTTTCACTTTGTAGAGCTAAAAGTCTTTGATTTAAAGCTTTCTATCAGATAATGTCTCACAGGGGAGTTATTAATGCTTAAAACTTTATCAAATTTAGATATTAAAAATTTAGGTCCGTTTTTCAACCGCCTAGCCTTGTTTGGCTTTCTTACACACCTTTTACTTATCCTCATGGCAAAAAGCGGTTTAGGCCATCATCCTTTATTAATGGGTTTGAACCAAAATTATCTTGAGGCTATTTACACGCCCTTTAGTTTTATTTTGTTTTATGAGGTACTAGTTCTCATATTTTCTATTCCTCAATCTTTGACCATCTCTGTTAAAATTCAATATCAAATAATATCCTTAATTACCTTACGAAATGTTTTTAAGGATATTGCGGCTTTTGATAGTTTTGACTTCTCTAGTGATTTACATATTTTGCAGAAAATCTTGTTTGATATGGGAGGCGGGATTCTTATGTTCGCCTTAGTTGCACTTTTTCACCGCATAGTAATTAAACACGGGCAGTTAAAGCAAGTTAATAGTGATGGGAAACTTAAAGCTTTCATTATGAGCAAAAAAATAGTTTCAGCTCTTTTGGCACTTTTATTGTGTTACTTCTCCATGAAAAGCTTTTATTTTTGGGCAACCGATGTGTATGGTGTCGCCTATCTTGGTGAAGCTCCTTCTATCAATTATAAAACACTTTTTTATGTAGATTTGTTCAGTGTGATGATCTTTACAGACATTCTCATCCTGCTTATTTCCATGGTCTATAATAGCTCTTACGAGATTCTCATGCGTAATGCGGGCTTTGTTGTTTCTACTGTTATGATAAGGATTAGTTTCTCACTTGATTCTCCCTATAATAATATCGTAGCGGCGCTCGCTATTCTCTCTGGATCGATTGTCTTGTGGATTACTCATATCTACAAAGATAAGACGAATGACTGATATTAGTTTATCTATTCTTTTGCATTAAACTGTCCCTCTCACACAATTACAAGAGAGATTGAGATTAAGCCTTCCAATTAGTATATTCAAAAGATTAAGATGATTAGGTTTTAGTACCGTTTAAGGTTACCGCGTATGTTGTCTTTCTATTTGAGCATAAGCTTCGACTTCCCAAAACGAATGAGAAGAGCGTGTGGCAAGGCCAATGAACTTAAGACAATAATGATGTATTGAAAAACTCTCTCTCCAAGAATGTCCTGATTTGCAGAGTACAGATAAAACAAAACAGGTAAACCAGACAAGGGGATTAGCCAGTACGGTAAGATAGTTAGTGGAGAATTAATTTTTATATTTTGTAAAACATTTACAACGTGCTTGATTGAGTGAATAAAACAAAAATAAATGCCAAAGGCCAATAAAGGATTAATTAATATAAAGAGAACCGATATTAATAAAGGCTCTAAACTTTTTAGCTCAATATCTTTTAATTTTTTATAAGAATTAAGAAATCTTAAAACGGTGTAGACCGCAACAAAGATCAAAGAGACGTAACCAAAAAAGAAAAAAATACTTTTAAATGGCATAATATTTACTTGTGGTTGGATCCACTTTACGATTTCAATGGTTTCACTTTGGTGAAAGATAAAGGGAAGACAAAAAGGTAAACTGACTCTTGCCAAAAATTCGATGGCCTTGATCATCGCTGGAGAGGCGGATTCTTGCATGTCACTGTCTGCAAAGTGAATTAAAGAATAGCCCAAGAAAAAAAGAAAACACACCGTAGGGTAAAGAGGCCACAGAATAATAATAGGTATCAATACTCCAATGTATATGAGTAAACCAATTAGAAAACGTTGTTTTGTTTTGAGTATTTGTTTAAGGATATATACATCAAGAGCTCCATGAGGCATTCCGACAAAAATGAGACCAGTGATGAGAAGATTGATTCGATAATCTAGATTTGGAAAAAAATAATTAAGACATATTGTGGATAAAAAAACTAAGACCGCAACAGTTGTTGCGATCTTAGTCCAAAGTGCTATTTTAAAACTAGCTAATGATTGTCTATCGGGCAAGCTGCTTTTCTTCAATTTGAGATGGAAGTGTTCCATCTTCATTTGATTTTTGGTAAGCAATTGCAAAAATCATAACACCGTAAAGACATTTTGCAGTGATGTCAGCGATAGTATAACCAACTTGTACTGCTACAATTGATCCTGCTGATTCTAAACCACCCCAAGTTCCAATTGCGTAAGCTATAGGATAAAAACCCCATGTCGCAATAAGAAGGTAACGAGTATTTTTGAAAAGTGCTTGTACACTTTCGCTTGCACTTGACATTTCTGAACCAAGTTTACCCCATAAAACAACAAGTATATAGATAAATGGAATCGTAGAAAGAACACCCCAGATATTTCTTGTTGCAAGATCATTTGAAATTTCACCTGGATATCCTAAACCGATCATAAGAACGGCAGCGATAACAAGTTTAGATAGCATTGATCCTGATCCACCTTTTTTACTTATGTTAAGAACAAGAACTAGCTCAACAAGTAAAAGAGGTACTGTTAAAAGCCAGTCTACGTAACGATAAGCATCGTTAAATGGCTTTCCAGTTGGCTGATAAGAACCGTCCACTAGAGCAAATGCACCTTCCCAGCTACCCATGATTCTGTAGTAGTGGTAACCTGCGATAAGTACAACGAGTGATGATACTATCATCGAAACTCTGTACTTAGCTCCGATAATTTTCTGTGACATTACGAAAAAAGCGAATGATCCAAGCATAGCTGCAACTGCTAACGAAAGCATGTTGAAGACTAGTGAATATTCACCGACTGATAAAATAGGCATAAAGCTTCTCCTGTTAAGTATAGATATTATCTAAATTATTCCTTTTTTTACTTAATCTAACAAGAATAGATATTGAGTATAGTTTTTGTCTAAGTTGTGTTTTACGAATACAAAAAAAATATTTTGCGTGTTCTCAATAATCTGAGACTTTTGTAAAATTATTATCACAATCGATGAGATTTACTAGGCGCATTAAATTGTCAACCTAGGAAAAGAGTAATTATGTTTAATGAATATTAGATGAGTTGCAACTAAGTTGAAGAAGATAAAATAATTTAACTATCTTTGCCTGAATAGTTAAGTAACCTTTTCAGGATAGACCTAACTTTTGCAATCTCTTTTTTCATGACGACAAAAAGAATCAGTCCTTGTGTAACCATTAAATTAGTCAAAAGGAAAAAGACGGCTTCCTCAAAAGGGAGATTGCTCAGATTTAGACCAATGGTATAGGTATCTGAAATTGTCCAAATTCCCCATGTTATTGCAAGACCGTCTGCAATCCAAAGAAAAAATGTTGGTAGGAGAGTTGAAACAAGAAGAAGTTTATTATTTGCGAGCAGATAATTTCCACCAACACACCATTGCAAAAGGATAACTGGCATCCCCCAACTTAAAATAAGACCTAGATATCTCGTTTTTTCAAAGTTGAGGAAAGTCAGTCCCAGAAGAAACAAAATAGCGTAGCATAGGGCAACGATCTTATTCAAATTTATTTTTTGAGCGACTTTAATAAGGGGAAATTTTTGTTGTAATAGGAAACATAAAAGACCCGAAAAAATCGTTTGTAAAACAAAAAAACAGTACTCTTCTATTGGGACATAACCGATGGTTCCAAGGACTGTATCCTCTCCGTACATCCAGACCCCAGTTTTAACCAAGTAATTATCCCAAGGAGTCGTATACGTTACCGCTAGAAAAATAAGAAGAGTAATTCCAAAGCGAAACTCTTTTTTATGGGGAAGGTCACTTTTTTTATATAAAGCTAAAATAACAGCAAGTGGAATAACTAAGAAAATGATAAGAAATTGAAGATAGGTCACTTCTGTTCACTCACGTAGTCGTGAATCAATAAGTGAAGCTCATCCTTGTGATTTTTTGGCTTCCAAAAAAAAGATCTCTTAAGTTTAAAAATACTCTTCACTGTCACAATCAGTTTTTCTGCCAAGTTCAAATAAATTCTATCACCAGAGACGTCGTAATTACTCTTTCGTATTTTTAATCCAATATGACGATAAAGCTCGCCGGCCAAAAAAATAACAAACCGGGCCCTAATAGGAATGTAGGACAAACCCTCGTAACCACTTTTATAATAAACATCAGCTGTGTCCAGAGTCTTTTTTATATAATTTTTCATCTCCATAGTTTTGAGAGATTCCGAATTTGGAAGATAGCATCTCCCACGAGCGGCATCCTCAGATACGTCTCGGCAAATATTTGTCAACTGCATCCCGATACCAAGATCGATAGCATGAGCTTGTGCTATCGAGGATTTAACTCCAATGAGTGGACACATCATCAGACCCACGACTCCTGCGACTCTGTAGCAATAGAGCATTAAATCGGCTTCAGTTCGAATCTCACCACCGCGAACATCAAATTCGGCTCCCAGAAGAAGTTCTCTAATATGTTCTCTTTTTACACCCCAACTCTCGACTTCTTTCATGAGGATATTAAATGAAGTGATATTTTGAGGATTTTTTAAGTCTGTCAAAATGGATGCAACTGCGAGGGCTGATTGCTCTTTGGGTAGCTCGTCCGCGCAGTCATCAATATAGCGACAAAGACGATAGAGTGTTGCAATTTTTTTTAAATCACTTCGAGAAAAAATCAAACTTGCAAAGTAAAACGACTTACCATGCTTGGCCATTAGTTCTTCGGCATCAGCTAAAAGGTAGCTTTGCGTAAGTTGTTTAAAGGATTGATTATTCAATAGAACTCTCTACATTTGAGGACGAAAAGTTTTTTGGCAATGTAATCCCAACGCCTTTGTATTTATTTCCTAAATCAGGAACCATCTTTTCGAGGATTTTTGCTGAGTTTAAAACTCCTGGTACTCCCGCTCCGGGATGTGTATTTGCACCCACAAAATAAAGCCCTTCGATATCTTCTGATTTGTTATGAAACCTAAAATAAGCTGATTGACTAAAAGAGGGCTCTAATCCAAAAGCTGCACCTTTTTCACTCTGTAAAGTATTTTCAAAGTAGTCGGGAGTCACGGAGAAATCAACTGTCATATTGTCAGTGAGTCCAGGTAGATGATTTTTCTCAAGCCATCGATAAATTTTTTCTTTGTAGCGCTGCTCTTCTTCTTTCCAATTTGTTTTTCCCTCTTTATTTGGGACAGGTGAGAGAACGTAAAAACACTCGTGCCCAGCTGGTGCAAGTGAGGTGTCTGTACGAGTCGGAGCGTGTAAGTAGAGGCTAAAATCATCGGACAAGACTTTTTTTGAAAAGATATCGTTTAAAAGACCCTGATAACGTGGCCCCATTAAAATCGTGTGGTGGGCAAGGTCGGGATAAAGTTTTTTGGTCCCAAAGTAGGCAACAAATAAGCTCATCGATTGTTTTTTCAATCCAAGGCGAAAGTCACTATGTTTTGAGCGGTCTTTTTTATCAATCATGTCGCGGTAAACTCTTACAGGATCAGCATTACTGACAACGATATCACATGGAAAGATTTGTTCATCAGTTGTGATAACTCTTTTTACTCTACCTCTTTCAATTTCAATTTTTTTAACAGATGCATTGGTATGAATCTTTGCACCTTTCATAATTAAAAGCTTTCTGAACGCTTCGACTAAAGCTCCTGTTCCACCCTTAGCGAAATAGACTCCCCATTTTCTTTCTAGCCAATGAATCAGCAGATAGATCGATGTGATCGATGTGGGATTTCCGCCAACAAGAAGCGGCTCAAAACTGAACGCCATTCTGAGACGTTCGTCTTTAATATATTTTGAAACAAGGCCGTAAACTGAGCGGTAGTTTTGTAAACGGATCATATCTGGAACAGCTCTCATCATGGATGAGACCGTATCAAAAGGCTCATCGGCCAGTTTAGTATAGCCAATATCAAAAATATCCTGTGAGTGCTTTGCTAAACGCCTATAACCATCAACATCATCTGGAGAAATCTCTCTGATATTATCTAAAATTCGTTCTTCATCTCCAACGTAATCAAATTTTGATCCATCATTAAAGATAATTCTGTAAAAGGGATCTATCGCCATTAATTCAAAAAAATCTTTAGAATCTTCACCAAGAAGTTCGAAAAGCTCTCTTAATAGATGTGGCGCAGTAATAACTGTCGGTCCAGCATCGAAAGTGAAGCCATCTTTTTTGAAAACGGCTGCTCTACCGCCAAGGTCTTCTCTCGCTTCCAAAATTGTAACATCATATCCCTTCTTGATGAGCCTGACTGCTGAGGCCAGACCAGCAAAACCAGAACCTATAACTATTGCCTTATCCATTTTGTACTCTCTCCTTTAAACCTAAACTTTAAGATGTAAACGTGAAATCTCAACAATTGGTGCTAGGACCTTTTCTACAAGTGAATTTACCAAATTATACAATTCAGTATTGCTTACAAAGAAAGAATGAGAACGCAGGTCATTCACTCTTTGATCAAGATGATCTAAGCAAAATTCAAGATTCTTATTATCTTTGAAAAGCTTCTCTATAAGCTTCAAATCATTTTCATTTGTATCGACTCTTTTTTTTCTTAAAATACCAGCTAGCAAACCGAAGTCTTCAGGGTTTCTCTCAAGGTAATTAACAATAAGGAAGCTCACTTTGCCTTCCTTGATGTCACTGCCGCGCGAGCCTCTTTGTTTGTTGCCATAAAAGTCGAGGATATCATCTTGAATTTGAAAAATATGACCTAGCTGAAAAAAAATATCTTCCAAAGAGTTAAGAACTTCTTTGGAGGCTTCCGCTATAAGTCCTACTCCAAGTGCCAGCCCGGAAAAAAGAGAGGACGTTTTTCCAGCTATACAGTCAAGGTATTGCTGATAAAGATTATTTTTAGTTTGAAGCTTATTTAATTCGAACTCATCAACTTGGCCGCTAACGATTCGTGAACTCATCACAGTGAAAAGGTGGAGAAGTTCGTTTTTAGAATTTAGAGAACATTTTATGAGATCTTGGGTCGCGATGATCAGGAAAAAATCACCAAGATTAATGGCTTGCTCGGCTCCATACTCTTTCCACGTGGTAGGTTTTCCTCGTCTCATCTCGTCTCCGTCTTGAAGATCATCATGAATGAGAGTTGCATTGTGAAGGATTTCGCAAGTTACTGCCCATGGAAGTACCGACGCTAAATCTAGATTCATCGATAAAGCTAGATCACGAATAAAAATAGGTCTAAGGACTTTGCCTTTGGATTCAAAATGCTTCAGGGCAATCGAACGGAGCTTTCCATCGGAATTTCTAATGATAGATTGATTAATCATGCGACTAACTTCGTCTAAGAAATCTTCCGGAGCACAAGTTGAAGGATGTTTAAAATCTGAATTTATTAGTGAGTTCATAATACAGCTCTATAGTTGGATTATAAAAATTATGGTCCTTTAAAACCGTATATTTTAATTTTTAAGTATACTATTAACAGTTACTGATGCTTCTTGGTTTTCCACATTAGTTTTAGTGACATGGTATTTAGTTAAATGTTCCACTTTTGAGGCTTTATGTCTACTTATTGATGAGCTTCTCATTGTAGAGTTGATGCTTGCAGGGCCTTTTTTATAACTTTGTCTAAGTATCTTTTTATATCTATTAATAATTTGCTGCATAAAGGTTAGACCTTCTTTCCACTTAATTACAGTATGTTCAAAGTCGTACTTTGATTGTTGATGAATCTATCCTTTTGCTCTCAAAGTTTATCCTGCTTCAACAATGTTTGCAGGCTATAATATTGATGCTTAATAAACTCATGTTTCTGCGTTATTCTAGGATATGACTAGTCAGTGTTTATAGAGTTATTAGATTTCTACAAATTTATCATTCCTTCTTGAATCAGCTCAAAGAACATATAAAATGAGCTAGGAGGTAGTATGTTTAATATACTCAAACGATTGCTAAATAAGTCAAGAAGGCTTAAGAGAACAGATTCTGGTCATGTTGTTGCCAATAGGCAAGGGATTGATGAAAAACCCAATGAACCTTTTGGTTGTGAAGCACCACCTATTAGAATCGAAGATAAAGAGCTATATTTAAAAAAACTAGAAAGAGTAAAGTCTGCCGATAATTAATAAGATACTTCATCGAATCAAAGACATCTGAGGGAGTTTTTACTAACCTTTGAATAGGTCTACAACTATTTAAAGGCCAGTAGATTCAAATGTATCAATTCCTTTTAAAGAATCTAGCCAATATCCAGAACTAATTAACTTAACACTTATAGTTCCATCATCTGCTGTACATTTACCCAGAGTCCAAAGTATCTTGCTTGCCTCTTCAACTGAAAAGCTTTTAAGTTGTTCACCATAAAGTCTATGAATAATTGCATTCTCATCCATTGCACTCGCTAGAACATTAAGGATGAAGTTTTCTGCGCAATTATATTTTAGTTCCTCAACTGATTTTTCATTTAAACCTCTTAAGTCAAAGTCGAGTTCAACTGCATCTGGCTTTGGAAATTTATTTGGAGATACCTTGTAGAGAAAGCTTGCTATATTAAACAGTTCTTCGTGAAAAGCTGGTTCAGCATATTCTTCCCAAAGTTTTTCATCCATCATTTCATTAGATATGTTTTTAAGTTGCCCTTCTTTGAGTTTATCACCAAGTCTAAGTTTTAATAACATCAGTGCTGCATCTTCAGGTTCTTGATCTTGCATGAGCATAATACATGTCTCAATTATATCTGCCTCACTCATACCATCAATATCTGTATATTCGAGTTCTTCCATTATTTTAAGATAGTGCTCATTAGTCCATGCACCCTTAATTTCTTTAAGGTCTTTAAATGCTGTGATTTTAACTTCAAATAGACTTTTCATTATTGTGATTCCTTATGCGATAAAGTTCGCTATTTGATGATTCTAGTCCCATTGCTTATTCCATGTAAATAGGTTGTTTTTACACTTTAAATGAAGGAGTGTGTCATGAATTGAACAAACAAGTTGCATCTATCTGCTCGACATTCTGTGCAAGGATTTAACGTAGGTTTACCAATAGTCAGTTTGCTTCAATTTAGGTGCTCGAAATACTTAATTATGGGATATTTTAGGTCTTTATGTTATTATTTTATATACTTCATATTAACGATATTTAACTTTACGAGAAACAGTAATAAATGAATAAAAATGTTATTTAATGCCCCGATATTTTTGTTTGTATTTCTACCAATTGTTGTAGCGATATATTACCTGCTAAATTCAATTTCAAAGAATGTTTTAATTGGAAAAGTGTGGCTTATACTTGGGTCATTATTTTTCTATGGTTACTTTAATCCCTCTTATTTGGTTTTAATCCTAGGTTCATTAGTCTTTAATTTTATTATTGGTCAATATTTGGGTAAAAAGACTGGAAACAAACCCGTGCTTTATTTGGGTGTCATATCGAATCTTTTATTACTAGGTTATTATAAATACTTCGACTTCTTTATAGTAAATATTAATCAATTAACGGGATCAGACTTTGCTCTTCAGAGACTCATTTTGCCTTTGGCGATTAGTTTTTTTACTTTTCAACAAATATCGTTTTTAGTTGATGCCTACAAAGGAAAGTGTAAGGAACAAGATTTCTTGGATTACTCGCTCTTTGTTACTTTTTTTCCGCAACTTATTGCAGGTCCAATCGTCCATCACTCCGAGATGATGCCGCAGTTTGCAGAATCTAAAAATCAAAGTTTTCATTATAATAACTTTATTCACGGAATCATTATATTTGTCATAGGTCTTGGGAAAAAAGTTATTATCGCTGATGCTCTCGCTCAATATGCAGATCCCGTTTTTAACGCTGCTGATGCTGGCGCCAAACTTGGCTTTATTGAGGGGTGGCTAGGTTCACTTGCATACACTTTTCAGATCTACTTCGATTTTTCAGGCTACTGCGATATGGCCATAGGGGTTGCTCTTTTATTTAATATCGTATTACCCATAAACTTTAATTCACCTTACAAATCTGCCAATATTCAAGTTTTCTGGAGAAACTGGCACATGACTTTGTCACGGTGGATGAGAGATTATATCTACATTCCTCTGGGTGGTGGACGCTGTAGTGAAAAAAGAGTGCTATTGAACGTCTTTGCAACCGCATTTATAAGTGGGATATGGCACGGTGCCGGTTGGAACTTTGTATTATGGGGGACTTTTCACGGTGGTGCTTTAATAATTCACAGACTTTGGAGCAAGCTCAATAGGCCACTTCCAAAGTGGTTAGGTATATTTATTACCTTTATGTTTGTCCACGTGGCTTGGGTCTTTTTTAGAGCTGTATCCTTTGCAGGTGCAATAGAGATAGTAAAGTCTATGTTTAGTATTGAGAATTTATCAACTCCTAAGTTTATTGAATATTACCAAACAGCAACTGACTTATTTGTTGCTCCAAAATACTTTGAATCAATTCAAGGCTTGTATTGGGTAGTCATCGCAGTAATAATCAGCTTCGCTGGTATATGGAGTATGGACTTAGCGCAAAAATTTCTAAAGTATAAAAAGAATCCATACTTTCTTGGTTCATTATTGTTCTTATTTTTATTTATCGGTTTTATCTCTATGGGGTCAAAATATAGTGCGTTTATTTACTTTAACTTTTAAAATATTTATAGGCTTTGTTGCTTGCGCTATTGTAGCGGAACTGATTTTATCATTGTTCCCTGTGGCAACTGGTTTTCAAAGAGACACAGAGAACTTTCCTATTAGACACTGGAAACCTGACTCTAATTATGTATATTCAAACGGCTGGAATTTTAGAAATGCTCAAAAGGGTAGTACTAACAACTATGGTTTCTCTAACGTTAAAGACTACACTAAAAACGGTGCCGAAATATTACTAATAGGTGATAGCTACTTTGAAGCTCAGCAAGTATCACGTGGAAATACCATTGAAGATGTTATTCAAAAACTATCAAATAAAAATACATATACTATCTCTGTGAGTGGGTCTGCGCTACCAGATTATATTAAATATCTTGAGTACGGTCTGAAAGAATTTAATCCTAAACAAGTAGTAGTGAAAATTTTTGATGCAGATTTAGTCGGTGCATTTACTACTGAATATCCAATGGGAAGCTATTTTGTTCAAACCGAGAATAGTTTTATACTGAAAACAACAGAGGCGAACCTTACAAACTTCAAAATGAAAAATTTCTTTAAAAAATCATCGCTTCTCAGATATTGTTTAATTAACTTGAAAATACTAGAACAAATTAAGCTTGCATTTGATTTCACAGATGAAGATGAATCAATTGAGCCCGATTTAGAATTACTTACCAAAAAGCTAAAGGTTTATTTAAGTGTAAAATTTAAAGAATTAAATCTTGATAAAAAATCAGTATTGATTCTGACCAACCATGAAACTCTATTCACTAATCTGGCCACAGATGGTTTTAATGTCTTAAATATTGAAAAAGCCCTATCTAAAATTGAGGACAATACTGATTATAGTATGAACTTTGCTCCTTATGACTATCACTGGAACTTTAGAGGGCACTTTAAAGCTGGCCAAGCAGTTAATAGAGCTCTTCAAGGTATGTAGACTCTTTATTTTGCTATTACACTCTCATTATCTTCTTATATATGACGCATCTGTCATTCATTACTTTTTAAGAGACTTCCTCATTAAAATTTACTTTTTAGTAGATTTTAGCAATGATATTAGGAAGAAAAAGGAATCAAAATGGCAATTGGCCCTAAAAGTTTTTCATCTCAATTTATTTTATACTTTAAATATCAAGTTGAGCGCTTTCTTATCCGTGGACCTTTTTATCAGGTTCTTTTTATTGGATTTGTTATCGGTCTCATATCCCTTATTGGGGGACAAGTACTTATCTATATAGAACCTGAAATAGGCGATATAAAGACCAGTTCTTGGTGGGCATTTCTTCGAATGAGTGATCCTGGTTATCTCGGTGATGATAATGGACTTGCTAAAAGAATTCTTGGTACTGCACTTACTCTTTTGGGTTACGTTTTGTTTATGGGCTCACTAGTAGCAATCATGACTCAGTGGCTTTATAAAATGATGAAAGAACTTGAAGCAGGATATACACCTATCATGATGAAGGGTCATATTTCTATTTTGGGTTATAACAACCGTACCCCCATTATTATTCAACAGATTGTTTCATCAAAAAGAAAATTTCAAATATTCCTAAAGCAAAATAGGAGAGCATCTCAAAAAATCATAGTGCTCAACCCCGATGTAGGTTACGAGCAAACAGCAGATCTGAGTGATCATATTGGATCTGGATCCCAATTAAGAAAGGTTATTTTTAGAACCGGTGATTCTATGAAAGCTGATGATCTTGTAAGGATAAATGTTGAAAATAGCTCGGTGGTAATTATTCCTTCTTCTATCTACGGCAATATTGGTCAGGATAATTCTGATACCAAGGCCATAAAAGCTCTTCTTTCTATAAAAAATATCTCTGATCTGAATAATAAATTACCACCAAAGGTTGTGGTAGAAATTCTTGATAATGATAATGTTGAAGTTGCTAAGGTAGCTTACCCAGAAAATTTAGAAATTGTCTCGGGAAGAGTATTACTTTCTAGAATGATTGCTCAAAACATACAAAATCCTGGTCTGTCTCTTGTTATCGCTGAACTCATTGCACAAGGTATTGGCAGTGAAATCCACCTCAAAGATTTTATTGAAACTGTTGGTAAGAGTTGGGGGCAAGTAAAGCGTGCTTTCCCTGGAAGTATTGCTATTGGAGTCGTTTCAAATAAAGATAAGACAAGATGTTTAATTAATCCAGATGATTCAGAGATTATTTTGCGAGGTGACCTAGTCATTTTAATTACTAATAGCTTCGATTCAATCTATTTAGATCATAAAAAAATAATAAAGAGTCCTTCTGTTAAAGAAGTTAGCGTACTCAAGAGAATTGTTAAGCAAAAGAGAAAACTATTAGTCATGGGATGGAGTAAAAGAGCTCCTTTTTTAATTAATGAATTACTGCAGACGCAAAAATATGATTTTGATATCGATGTTGTATCACTGTTGGATATAAGAGATAGAGAGATGGCCATCTCTAGAATGATTAACACTGATATGAATGAGAGAATTCATCATATACAGGCTGATTATACTTCTTATAGAGAAATGTCCGAGATGGAATTTGATCAATACTCAAATATTGTTTTTCTATCTAGTGATAGGACTATTGATAGTGCGGATGCAGATGCACGTTCTATTCTTGGAATTTTACAGGTTAAGCAATTTCTCGATTCCTCTAAAAAAATTCCAATTCTTATTGAGCTTGCAGAACCAGAAAATGAAAAGTTATTTGGTACTAAACAAGGTGAAACAATCATAAGTCCTATGGTCATCAGTTATATTCTTGCCAATGTTGCTTTGAGATTTGAACTGAATAGAGTATTTGAATTTCTCTTCCACGCCGGTGGATCAGATATTACATTTGTATCGACTAAGCAATTTGGTATTAGTGGATCTATGAGTTTTGAAGAGATTTCTAATAAGGTTGATTCATTTAAAATGATCGCTATAGGAATGATGGCACACAGCTCTGGCAAGATGATTTTAAACCCAAATGATAAACAAATATTTTCCAATATTGAAAAGTATAAAATCATTGTAATTAACTAGTAATAACAGCGAGTTATAATCTCTAGTTCTTAAGCATTAGAACCGATAAGAACATATGAATAAGTCTTTGACTGTGATGTTTTTATTATTAGTATCCTCTGTTGCAACAGCTCGTTGTTTTACTTATGTTTTTTTAGGCGTTAGTGATGAAAAACGTCATTTTGATAGAGCTAAGTGGGTTGAAGAAAGAGCAAGTGATATGGGTTGTATTGTTATTAAAACTCATGAACTCGACATGAAAGCAGCTCATCAAGTTTTAGAAGATAAACTCTTAAAGTCTAAATTTAATCCTAATAAAGATAAACTTCACATCTCTTACGTTGATCATGGTTCTTCATCAAAGCTTCCTTTTAGCAAAAGTGAATTTGTTAAATATCCAAATGCTATGGCTGACCTTGATAGTAGATTACCCAAAGGGACTGAGGTTACATTTTCCTCTCATATATGTTGGCCAAAATTCAGTGAGACTGTAATTAGTGCTAAGTTCAAAAATATCAAATCAATGTGTGGTGGTGCTTCTGTTAATAAAGAAAATTTATCTACAGGATACTCATCAGTATCTGATAGAGTTAGAAAAAAAGAATATCTTCCTGCAGGGTGGGATTTTTGGAGTGACAGTTTTGATGATAATAAGTATCAGAATCTTTTGCAACTTTTAGGATTGTCAGATACTAGTAGAAAAGATGCAATGAAAGAAGTCAACTTATTCAACTTTCACTACGCGAACCTAGGTGCTGATATGGATGATCTCGTGAAGGGGAGTTCGCTCACTTCGGGTGTATTCTTAAAAAGTAAGCTAGATGAACTGGGCGATAAAACATATAAAGAGCCTTTTATTAATTTTTTTAGTGATGAAGATTCTCCAACTTTTACTGACTCCTCAGATAGTCTTAAGAAGATTTGTATCAACTGCAGTAGTTCTAATGCAAATGGTGATAAATTCAACGATTTTTTAGATCTAAACAATGTACTTTTGAATATCAAAAATAAAAGTGTTCAAAAAGAAATAGATTCTCTTTCCGAAGAGAATGATCTTTATAGTGCTTATGCAAGATTATATAAAAGATCTTCTAGATTTATCGAAGAAAATATTAAGGAGCTAAATTCTAGAGTGACTTCATTGCATTCAAGAAAAAACAATATTATAAAGCTTTGGGATGCTAGCGATAGTAGTGACTACGAAAACCTTGAAATTATTGAAAATATGTGGGCAGAACTTCGCGAAGATATGTTTGCTAGTCTAAGAGAATACACTTCTCACCTTCGTAAAATGAATGATGTAGAAATGATAGTTGCCTTGAAAGAAAAAGCTCCAGCTGAGTTAAAGAAATTAGAATCTTTGATGGCCTGTGAACGTGCAAATGCACTGGATAACCTGTGAAGGTGGTATTCTTACTACTGTTATCACTTACAAGTTTTGCTGAAGCAGACTATTTGTTTCAAGAGGGAAGTTATGAAGTAATTGGTAAAGTTTCTAAAATCAATAAAGTATCTGTTCAACTTGATGTCTTCAAAGATACAACGTCTCAAAGTTCTATTACACTTAAAAATATAAAGAACTTAAAGCTTGGTAAAATAACTATTAAATTATGTGTTGAAATTGATAAAAAGTGCAATTGGAAATGTAGTGGTAAACTTATAAAAGTAATTAAACCTATTGAACCTTGGAATAAAATAACATTAAAAAAAGCAATTAAAAAAGTTGAGAACTGTCTCTAAACTTTTGCACCTCTCATAATCATATTTACTTCTTCTACTAGTCTTTCTTCAAGTCCAGCTTGTTTGTGTTTGGGTAGGTCGAGTGCTTCTGCACCGACACTAAATACGACAGCAACTATAGCTTCTGCTGCATATGAAGAGTTTCTAAGTTGTTCTCCACGCATTTTAGAAATTCGCTCTAGGTCTTCAGTCAGTTCTGATACAAATCTGTCGATCTCTTTTCTAACATTCGATCTAAAGGCAACAGAAGCTCCCTGTCTTTCTCCCAGTAATAATTTGAAGTGATTTGAGTTCTCATTGATGTAGTTTAAAAATGCAACGATTGAAAAATTTGTTAGATCTTTGACCTTATCTTTTGAGACCTTTCTAGCATCTCTAAGTAGCTTTCTAAGTCCTAGTGCAACTTCATCAAGGAGTGATAGACCAAGTTCTTCCATGTCATCAAAGTGATTATAGAAAGCTGCTGGAGTTATACCAGCTCCTGTTGCTACCTCTCTAAGACTGAGAGAACTAAAGCCCTTATCTGCACTAAGCATAAGTGCGATATTGATCAATTTCAATCTTGTTTGTCTTTTCTTATCAGCTCTATTCATGTCTTATGTTAACTCATATTTGCAATTAAATACAGTTAATACGGATAGTTGGGTGTCATGAATTTTTATGTTGTAAATTTCAGTAAACATATGTATAGTGAGTTCATGAGCGAGAAAGTAGTCAAACCATTATTAAGGGGCCATATCCACCAAGAGATGTTTTTCGTTGCACTTGGTGCTGCAATAGTTTTGATTAGCAATACCCAAAACTTACCAGATGCACTTTCTATATGTGTTTACAGTCTCGGTCTATTTTCTATGTTTGGTGTAAGTGCAGTTTATCATCGTATAAACTGGAGTGTTTCTAAAAGAGCTATTCTTCGAAAGCTAGATCACAGTGCAATTTATATAATGATTGCTGGAACCTTTACTCCTATTGCTCACCTTGGTCTTCCAAGTGATTCAAGTCTAAAGCTTCTTATTATTATTTGGTCTATATGCTCTGCAGGAGTTATAAAATCAATATTCTTTACCAATCTTCCAAAATTTTTAAATGCTGTATTCTGCCTAATTGCCGGATATATGATCACTCCTTATCTTGGAGAACTAAAGGCTTCAGTTGGATCAGAAGGAGTCGTATTAATTATTCTTGGGGGAGTAGTTTACTCAGTAGGCGCGATTATTTATGGAATTAAAAGACCAAACCCTTGGCCTAAAACTTTTGGGTACCATGAAATTTTTCACGCCTTGGTTTCAATCGCAGCAGTCATGCATTTCATAGTAATTTATAGATTAGTTAACAATTAATTTTGATTTTCTAAAATCATTGCAAGATTCATTTTTAAAATCTCTACAGCATAATCAAAATTCAATGTATCTAAAGTATCACAGCTTTTATGCCAACATGGAGTGTGCGTTTTCCAGTTTTCAATAGAAAGTATAGCCGGGACCCCTTCATCTAGAAAAGGTACGTGGTCTGATCCCCACGGATTTAAGACAAGATTTGGAGTGAGTGTGGTATATGTTTTTGCCATTCTTGCAAAATCAAGAGCAAGGCTTTCAAAAGTCTTAGCCGTTTCAAGATCTACTACGCCGTTTTGATTGTAGGCAATCATATCCATATTTATAGCGAGCCTTACACCTTTAAGTTCACCTTTGGACTTTAACTTCTTAACAAACTTCTTTGCTCCAAGTAGACCGTCTTCTTCATCTTCACTTAAAACAAAGTAGATAGATCGTTTAGGTTTTGTTTCTTGGTACTTATCTTTAAGAACCCTTGCAAGCTCTAAAACACCTGAAGCTCCACTTGCATTATCATCTGCCCCAACAGTTCTTCTAACCGTATCCATGTGTCCAATAACGACAATAGACTCAGCTGTTTCACCTTCAATTTTTGATACGATATTGTAATTTGTCTCAATAGGATTGAGGTTAAGCTTTTGTAACTCTGTGATTATATAACTTGAAGCTTCAGCACCCTTTGAACGATTACCGATAGTGACAAGACTTGTAACGTTTTTGGTGTAAGTTGAAACATTTAGTTTGCTAACAGTTTTTTTTATTTTTTTATCAACAGAGATATCTGAATATATACTTTTATCAAGACTCTCAGCAGACATAACTAAATCTGATTGTTTTATTTTAAAAAACTGTGATTTTACTTGTGGACTCGCTTTATCGATGTCAAAAGCTGGGTTTATAATCTCATAAACATTTACCCGTCCCTTATTTATTACGGGCTTGATAAACGATTTGATTTTATTCATCGCTTGATGAGCAGAACCATCATGGTTATGTCTAAAGCCTAGATACCTTTTATTACTGTCAAGTTCCTGGGCAAAAGCTCCAATAGATATTAAGGCGAAAAGTGCAATTTTTATCATAGTATTTCCTTTCAAATATCTTAACTTCAATTAAGGTATGAAGTAAATTAATGTCGGAATTTGAAAGAATTTCGCACTCAAAACCGACTAAAATGCTTTCGATTGGTGATGGAGTGGATTATTAAGTATTTATTCAGTTTATAATTGAAAAATGGCTAGATAATAATGATGTCTTAACTTATTCTAGAGGTACACAATAACTTACATCAAAAGCCGGGTCCTTTATTAAAAAGTATAATATCGACGAACATTTTGAAAAGATCCTCACTTTGTTGCAATCTTCTAGAGCACAAGATGAAGACTTTGTTCTTTGGCAAAATATTGATGGCGATCGAAAAACGAATGGTGGAAAGTTAGTGGATATCTCAGACTCAGATATCGTTTTCACCGGGATTGATGAAAAGTTCTCAGAAAAAGAAGATTTATTTTTTCACTGCAAAGAATCTCAATATATATTTAAGATAGATCAATTTTCATATGAAGATGGTTTCCGTTGTTCACTTCCACGAGAAGTTGTTTTTGTTGGTGATTCATTTACTGTTCAAGGGACTACTCAACATATTGTGGAGGAGACTATCTCTCATGATTCATTAACAGATCATATCAAGCACAAGAACCTTAGTGGATCTGTTTCTGGGACTGATAAAATCAGCTCGACCATCACTGCCGCTTTTAAGACTGAAAAAATCAGTTCAAATATGTCAGCTTCTTTAAAAACAGATAAGATCTCTACCTTTGATTCTGTTAAAAAGTTAAATGAAGACGAAATTTTTGCAGCTCAAAGAGCAGCTCCTAGAGCACGGCCAAAGAAAGATAAAAAAATAACTCTAAAACTTCTCGGTAGTTCCGACAAAGTTTTCACTTACAGTTTGTTTGATCTCTCCACGGGTGGGATGGGATTTAATATTTCTAACCTCGATATGTTTCAAAAGAATGATAAACTTCTAGTCACTGCTATTGATGGTAAAGATCTTGATAAGAATATGATAGGTATCATTAGAAACATCAGAGAAGACGGTCCCAAAACATTCAGAGTAGGCGTACAGTTCATTGATGAATAACGCGCAACCATATAAAGAATCAATCTGGCCCCAGTAACCTTGCGTCTCGCATCAAGTAACTAATTTTTCATTTAAATAATTGGCAACGGTTTTGCTCTACTAATATTAATTATAAATTTTCTTAGGAGAGATTAAATGAAGACCTTTCAATTATTATTGATGTTTTGCCTTATGACATTTGCAGGCCCAAGCTTTGCCTCTTTTGGTTATAGTGGATCAAGCGGAAGCGACGGATACAGAGGATCAAATGGTACAGACGCTCAACCTGTAATCACCAACGCCAATTCAGCTCAGTCTTATGTTCTCAATGGAACTGATGGTACTGGCGGAGGGGACGGATCTTCAGGGTCTTCAGCTTCTAGTTGTTACCAAAGCCAAGGCCACTCTGATGAATATGGAGCAAGTGGCGGAAACGGCGGCGACGGTGGAGACGGTGGTCGTGGTGGTGACGGTGGAGATGTTACAATTTTTTATAAAAATATTTCAGAACTTAGTAGCATCTATATAGAAAACGAAGGCGGTAATGGTGCTCCAGGTGGAAGTGGATCATACGGCGGAGATGGTTGTTCATGTTCAACATATTCTTGGTCGCACACAACTTGTAGTGATGTTGAAAGATGTTCTACGAGTGAGAACTGTACGTCACAAAGAATTTGTGAAGAAACTGGGGAGACAAGAACTGAAGGCGGAGTATCGGCACCTGTTAGAAGATGTTTTGATAGAAGAAGTTGTAATCCAGTCAGAAGCTGTCATACAGAAAATGTTTGTAATACAGAATCATATTCTTGTTCAAGTGGAAGTGATGGAAGTCACGGTTCAACAGGTAGCTATGGAAGACATGGTTATTGGGGAAATATAAGACTTGTTAAAGATATCACTGCAATTCCTGCACAGTCATTTAGCGCATCAGTTTCACTTGCTGAAAGTCTAAGAGTGAAAACAAAACTTACTAAACAAATTTGGGAAGAAAGAAATAATGGTAAAGAGATATTTGCCAACGGATCAATAATTTCTGGAAACTATAGTGAGTTTGTTAAGCTTGCTAAAAGAGACTTCATAGTTGTTTGGGAAGCAGAAAGAGACTTTACAGAACTTGGAGCAGTTAGTTTTGACATTCAGTTTGATGGAACAAAAATCGCTCATAAAACTAAAGGTGAAGTATTTTTTGAATCAACAGTTACTGAAACCGAAACGGCAACTGTATTAACTATCACTAACGCTTATAAAACAAGTGAGCTTAGAAATTTAGAAATACAATCAACTAGAGGTTATGGAAGCCAACTTAAAATCACAATTCGCGATAAAGAAGCTCTCAACTTAATTGTTAAATCAGAAGTTTCTTTGCAGTTCGTTTACAGAAGAACATTCGGTGGCTGGAGGGTAGCATTTGACGGCAAAATTGATGCTTCAAAAATGAAAGTATTTGCAGATAGAATTGAAATTCGTGTTGGTGATTTAGGTATAGACCCTAAGTTCATCAAAAAAAGAAGAAGAGTAAGATACACACTCAATATAAAAAGATCATTTGGAGATAATTCAACTAACGTTGAGCTTTTTCAAGATAAAATTAAACTACGCTAGAGCAACTTTATAATGAAGTGACTCGCAGACTTCAACAAAGCCGATATTAGAATAGATTTTATTCGATGTCGGGTTTGTTGAATCAGTGTATAGCGAACAACTATCATATTTTTCCAACATCTTCTCACAAAGTAATGCCACAGCTTCAGAAGCTAATCCCTCTCCACGTCTCTCAATTGGAGTAAATACTCCATTAATTGAGATCGATGATTTTGTGGGCCTTGTTTTACATGCCATTGATACCGGTGTTCCATCTTTAATGAGCAGGTAGACATCGTTCTTAGCAATTCTTGTCTCGGCAAGAGCCTTAATATGTTCAGGATTAGGGGATAGGTTTACATGAGCATCAATCATAAATTCGTGAAACCATCTTGATACCAGTTCGAGATGAACATTTGAGGCTTCAATTAATTTGTATTTTATTTTTGGAGATTTTAATTTTGTTAAGGCATAGATTTTTTGACTCATTAGCATCTCAGGAAGTTCCGGATGAGTTGAGCGCAAGTTATCTATAATTAGGTCCGCACTACTTTTAGTGGCAATGATTTCCGTAATATCGCTTTGTTTTTCTATGTAAGATGCCAAGCTTTTTGCCATCACTGGGTTTAGATCACTAATTACGAGTGGTTTCTTTGCAGAAGTTTGTAAAGCAATGGCCTCATCTCTATATCTCAGAAGCCTATGACTTCCAAATTCAGGTATGCCAAGACTTAAACCATATAATAGAGAGTACTTCTCTTGGTTATCTTGGCAGATCCTGTGACTTAAACTTAAAAACTCATCAATATTAACTTCTTCCCATTTCATAGTTCTATTAACACCGCTAACTCAATTTCAAGCAAGACAAAAAATTAAATATTTTTCATTTTTTCTTTGTGTGCTTTTAGAATTTCTTCAATGATCTGTGTTTGTCCCATGTTACGGAGTTTTTCAGCATTAATCTTATCTTTGATAGGTTCTTCTAGTGTTGTCGTGAAATCCTCAGAAAGCTGTGGCATTCTATTTGCCTGAATCTCATTGACACGATTTATTGGCGTAAAATGAGGAACAGTCTTAAGAATTTCAGGATACTCAGCAATCATTCTGTGAATCGTTTTAACGACTTCAGAGAAACCATCGAGCTCTGCCTTACTGAATGATTCTGTTGGTTCTAGCATCAAACCGTATGGTTCTGGAAAAGCCACTGTCGGTGCATGAAAACCAAAATCTAAGAATAACTTTCCAACACGACCTATTGTTTGAGCTTTAGGTGTTCCAGATGCTGCAACTTTTTTAAAAGTATCTTCACTAAGAGTTAAGATGAATTCGTGCATTCTTGGTGTATCGTTACTTCCAGCCGGGAGAGTTGGATAGGTGTCTTTTAGAATATGATAAAGATATCTTGCATTTAAAACTGCAACTGCACTCATTTTTCTAACACCCTCTTTTCCAAGTGCTAACAGATATGCATAGGCACGAACCTTGTGAGCAAAGTTTCCGTGATGTCTGTGGAAAGATCCAATGCTTGCTAGAGGTTTATTTAATTTGTAAATATTGTTTGTGAGCGTCACCTGACTTCCTGGAATATAGTCGATAAGCTTTTCACTTACTGCAACAATCGCATCACCAGGTCCACCACCACCGTGGGGTATTGACCAAGTTTTGTGAAGATTATTGTGAACGGCATCTACTCCAAGTTTTTCGAGATCTACCCAACCAGCAATGGCATTCATATTTGCCCCGTCCATATAGACGAGTCCACCTACTGAATGAATAAGCTCACTCATTTTTGCAAAGTCAGTTTCAAAGATTCCTGCAGTATTTGGATTCGTTACCATTACTCCTGCAATTCTTTTTCCGTATTTCTCTACAAGATCTTTTATTTGATCAAAGTTCATTTTTCCACAACTTGTGGCTTCTATATTTACTATCCCAATTTGTTCACCATCAACTTTCTTCGTCACAAATCCGGCCATAGTCGCTGTCGCTGGATTGGTTCCGTGGGCAGAGCTTGGAATAAGAACAACATTTCTCGAATCGCCTTCACCATTATCTCTATGGTAGGCTTGAAACATTTTTAAACCAACAAGCTCTCCTTGAGCTCCTGCTACAGGTTGAATAGCTACTGCTGGAAGACCTGTAATTTCTTTAAACCAAGTTTGAATATCAAATAGAACTTCTAGATTACCTTGAACATCCTCTTCATTTGATTGTGGGTGAGTTTGTGTAAACTGCTCAAGTCCCGCTGCCCAATCATTGATCTCTGGATTATACTTCATCGTACAACTTCCAAGAGGATAAATGCCTTCATCTGGTGAAAGGTTTTGTTTACCTAGTTTTTTGTAATACTCATAGAGTGTTTCGGTATCAAACTGTGGTATGTCATACTTTGAAACTCTTTTGTATTCTTCACTTAAACCTGGGATATTTCCTGAGATTGAGCCATGCTTAAAGTGTTCTGCAAAAAATCTAGTGATTTCATTAACTTCTTTTAAGGTATGTTTATCACTTAGGCTTACGAGTAGAAGTTCTTCATTTGTTCCCGCTCTTCCCGTTATATTTACACCTATCTCGATACCTGCTTCACGACCTGCTTTTACTAACGCTTTAAGATCTGTATTTATTTTAAGTGTGAACTCATTAAAAAATGGAGTGTTAAACTTTAACTCAACACCTTCAAACTTTGTAAGTTCTTGAGCACAGGTTGCTGCGATATCACGAGCTTTATTAAATTGAGTTTGTAGGCCAATACTTCCGCGATTTAAGATCGATGCACCACAAGCCGAGGCGATAAAAGATTGATTTGAACAAATATTTGAAGTCGCTTTCTCTCGTCTAATATGTTGCTCTCTAGTAGACATGATAATTGCCTTACATGGAGTTCCATCTTCATCGACCGTTTTTCCGATAAATCTTCCGGCAGCGGAACGAATTGAGTTTTTATTATTCTCATTATATCGAATTCCAAAAATTCCAAGACCAGGACCACCGTAATTTGGATCCAATGTTAGGTGTTGTCCCTCTGCTACTAAAAGATCAGCTCCTCCATTTTGTCCCCAACTTGCAGGCTCACGAAGTCCTGTATTTGCGAGGGCCATTGGATCTACAATTGCAATCATTTGTAGGTTATTTGCTTGAACAAGATTAGTTATTGCATTGAAATCTTCGACACAGCCAAATGAGTTTAGTTGTGGAAGTGCTACAGCTGCTAAGTTTTCAGTTTTTTCGATTAATTCTTTAAGCTTATTATAATCAGTCGTTCCCGTCTGTTGATTGAGTGGAGCGTAGATAATATTTAGAAATGTCTCAGCTTTAAGAGTTTCAAGAACTTCTTTGTCTCCTGGATAAATGGATTCTGCGACTATTACAGTTGTTGAGTTTTTCACAATTCTCGATGCACACATTAATGCTTCAAACAAACAAGTTGAACGCTCATAGAGCGATGCATTTATTGCTTCGAAGCCCGTGATCTTACTCATGGCACTTTGATAAAGCCAAAGTGTCTGAAGGGTACCTTGGCTTCTTTCAGGTTGATAAGGCGTATAGGCCGTTGTTAATCCACGGATTGAACACACTTTTTCAACTATTTTTGGAATTGTGAAATTTTGTAGACCATCACCAAGAAAACTTGTCATCTTTTTGTTTTTTGATGCGACATTTATCATATGTTTTTTTAGATCGGCGTGACTTAGGTGTTCTGGAAGCTTTAGATCTTTGATTAAAAAGTCTTCATCTATATGTGAAAATAGGTCTTCTAGTTTTTCAAGGCCCAAAGTTGCAAGCATCTCTTTGATGTCTTGATCACTTGTTCCAATGTAGAATAAATTGTCTTCTCTAGGGCTTGTCATAACCATCCTTTTCAACGTGTGTGTGCTTATTATTTATATTAATTATTTACCCAAAACGTACCATAATAGGTAAGATCAGGTCATGCAATTTTTCGAAAATTCTGTGGCAATATCCATAGATTCAATTATGACACGCTTTCCATATCTTGAAAAAGTCCTAGAGCTGCATCAAGACTTAGACATTGATTTTGAGTTAGAAGGTGACGTTATTAAATTAAGATCTCCTTACTCAAATCCTGTGTGCACAAATGTTCGAGGGGAGCTTGATTATCATACCAAATTCTTCTTTAAGAACTCTCTTCATAAAGAGCCACTTGCCAAAGCAATAGGACTCAAAAAAGGAATGCCAAAGCCATTTGTTTTAGATGCAACTGCTGGCATGCTAAGTGATAGCTTGTTATTATACTCATTCGGATGCAAAGTTCATGCATATGAAAGACACCCAGTAGCTTTTATTCTCTCAGCAAACGCCTTGAATAACTTTGATTTGGATCTAGATATTAGCTTTGGTGATGTATCTGAAGCAGACATAGATGTTGATTGTGTCTATTTTGATCCCATGTATGCTTTAAAAAATGAAAAGACTCTTCCTAAAAAAGAGATGCGGATATTCCGAGAAGTTGTAGGTATTGACGCTGATGCTAAGTTTGTAGCAGAAAAGCTAAAAGATAAATCAAAGAGATTAGTAGTTAAAAGGTCTATTAAGGGGGAGCCTCTTCTTGATAATCCAAATATGACAGTAAAGGGTAAATCGACGGCGTATGATGTTTACCTATAAATTTAACTTAAATTAAAAATTATTTGTAGATCTGTGTTTTTTCATTTTAATGTATGGGCTTTAAATTTGTCATTTTCTAGGCTATAGTTTTACTGCTTTAACCACTTAAAATTATGAATATAAAAGGACACACGCAATGAATTACGACGTTTATGGAATTGGTAATGCTCTAGTTGATATGGAGTTTAAGGTAACAGAAGACTTCTTTAAAGATAACAACGTCGAAAAAGGTTTGATGACTCTTGTTGAAGAAGATCGCCAAGACGAACTAACGGCAGCTCTTGCTAAACAAAATATTAAATCAATTAAGAGTCAATGTGGTGGTAGTGCTGCAAATACAATGATTGGTATATCTCAATTTGGTGGAAAAAGCTTTTACTCTTGTAAAGTTGCAAATGATGAAACAGGAAAATTTTATTTAAATGATTTAAAGGAAAATAATGTAACAACAAAATTGACTGAAGCCACTGCTCCTAATGGAACAACTGGTAAGTGTCTTGTTCTTGTTACTCCTGACGCTGATAGAACGATGAATACTTTCTTAGGTATAACAGCTTCATATTCTGAAGAAGAACTTGATCTTGATGCGTTAAAAGCTTCAAAATATCTATATGTTGAAGGTTACTTAGTAGCTTCTCCAACAGGTCAAAAAGCTGCAGTAGCTGCGATTAAATTTGCTCGTAAAAATAATGTTAAGACTTCACTTACAATGAGTGATCCAAATATGGTTAAGTTTTTTAAGTCTAACCTTGATGAAATTATCGATGGTGGAATTGATCTATTATTTTGTAACGAAGATGAGGCAATTGAGTACACTGGTAAATCAAAAATTGATGCCGCAAAAGAAGACCTTAAAAAAATAGCAAACAACTTTGTTATCACTCTAGGTAGCAAAGGTGCCATGATTTGGGATGGTAAAGTTTTTGTAAACATTGAACCTTTCAAAACTGAAGCAATTGACACAAATGGTGCAGGGGACATGTTCGCAGGAGCATTTCTTTATGGAATTAACAATGGACTTTCTATGGCCACAGCTGGAAAACTAGCAAGTAGAGCTGCAAGTGTTGTTGTTTCTCAATTTGGACCAAGATTAGAAAAAGCTCAGGCGACTGAGATTCACGAGCAAGTTTTTAACAAAATCTAAGGATAATTATGAAACTATGGACAGTAAAAAATCTATATAAAGAAAAGCCAATTGGCACTGAAGTTAAAATTGGTGGTTGGATAAAATCACTAAGAAAGTCTAAGGCTTTCACTTTTATTACACTTAATGACGGATCTATCCAGCATGACATTCAGATAATTGCCGATAGTGTCCTTGAAGGCTACGAAGAGTTTGTTAAATGTGGAACTGGTAGTTCGATGCTTTTAACAGGTAAAGTTGTTGAGTCTCAAGGAAAGCAAGAATTTGAAATTCAAGCAACTGGCGTAGAGTACTTTCATAAAGCAGATGAGGATTATCCTTTACAGAAAAAAGGAACTTCAATGGAGTTTCTTAGAGAGGTTGCCCACCTTAGACCTAGAACAAATACTTTTGGTGCTGTCTTTAGAGTAAGACATGCTCTTTCTCAAGCAACTCATAAATTTTTTAATGATAAAGGTTTTCTTTACGTTAACACACCAATTGTGACAGCAATGGATGCCGAAGGAGCTGGAGAGTTATTCAGAGTAACAACTCTTGATCCAAAGGATCCACCTAAAGATGATAAAGGTGCAGTTGATTTTTCAAAAGATTACTTTGGAAAAGAGAGTTATTTGTGTGTAACGGGACAACTTGAAGGTGAAGCCTTTGCAAGTGGTATGGGAAGTATCTATACGTTTGGTCCAACATTCAGAAGCGAGAACTCACACACAGCAAGGCATCTTGCAGAATTTTGGATGATTGAGCCCGAAGTAGCTTTTGCTGATCTTGATGATGTTGCAGACCTTGGAGCTGAATACATTCAATACATGATTAATTATGCGATGGAACATTGCCTTCCCGAAATGGAATTTTTAAATCAATATATTGAGAAAGGTTTGATTGAAAGATTAGACCACGTAGCAAAATCACCATTTACTAAAATTACTTACACTGAAGCTGTGGATATTTTAACTAATTCTAAAAAGAAATTTGAATACAAAGTTGAGTGGGGAGCAGATCTTCAAACTGAGCATGAAAGATTCTTAACGGATGAGCATTTTAAAGGCCCAGTAATTGTGACTGACTATCCTAAAGACATAAAAGCTTTTTACATGAAACAAAGTGCAGATGGTAAAACAGTTAGAGCTATGGATATCCTTGTTCCTGGAGTTGGTGAAATAATCGGTGGATCTCAAAGAGAAGAGGATTACACTAAGCTTACAGATAGAATGAAAGAGATGAATATGGAAGAGGATCTTTATAAATGGTATCTGGATCTTCGTAGATACGGTAGTGTACCTCACTCAGGATTTGGTTTAGGGTTTGAGCGTGCAGTTATGTACATTACTGGAATGAGCAATATTAGAGACGTTATTCCATTCCATAGGACTCCGGGACATCTTGAATTTTAATTAACTGACTAATAAAGACAATTAGTAAGATTTTATTTATTTAAGCCGATAGGAAAGTATGAACATTATTATACTGATATCGGCTTTTTTTATTGCTTCTGTTTCTGCAAATGAAACAACAAGGTTCACTTCCACAAATGAACTTATTGAGCTCACTCATATTGATAGTTGGATGGACTTTGTTAAAATTCTCAAATCCGATGAAGATATACCCGCTTATATGAGCTACAAACCTCCGACAGATCGTGTAAAGAGAGTTTTACTGGGGTTGAACCTCCTTGATTATGAAAAAGGGCTAAGAGCTAATTTAAGTGAGTTTATTAGTGAAACAGAACTTAATAGTGCACTGAAACTTTATAGAAATCCATTTATAACAAAAACGGTTAATGCCGTTAACTATTTTGAAATTGCTCCAGTTGATTTTTTGAGTATAAAAAAGAATATGCATCCAAAGCTTAGACCACTTATAATCTCTTTTTATAATATTCTGGGACATCAACCTATTTTAATTGAAGAATATACTAAATATAAAACAGCTTTCATTCAAAAGAAAAAAGCTATTTCTATTCTTCAAAGTTCCAACGATATTGTTCAAGAGTTTGATTCAAAAAAGATGATGTCTGTTGAAGAATATAGAGAAGTATATTTTGAATATCTATACAACCGAGTAAAAAATCTTTCTATACCTGAATTAAGAGAGTTTATTAGAATGACTAGGTCGGATAAAAGTTTCATCAAAGTGAATCAAGTTCTTACAAGTTTTAGTTACGGTTTTATATCTGCTGAAGTGGAGAAAGTTGATTCAAGATCAACTAGAAAGTCTCAATTAGGTATGTAGTATAATTTATTGGTACTTTAACTCAATAGTTGAATTACCTTGTTGGCTTTTATGAAGGTGAATGTTTACTGCAATCCTCTCAGAAAGTCTTTTAACGTGAGTGATGAGACCGACAGTTTTACCTCTGTTACTCATCGATAAAAGCATCTCTACAACGTCTTCTAAACTTTCCTCGTCAAGAGTTCCAAAACCTTCATCTATAAAAAGAGTATCAATCTCTCGTGTTCCTCTTGTGAGCTCAGATAGTGCTAGGGCCATTGCAAGCGATACCATAAAGGTTTCTCCACCTGATAGGGTCGTTATCTTTCTATTTAAACCCGCTTTATATCTATCAATGATATAAAATTCTGGAGTGGTCTTAGCATTCTTTTTGAACTGAACAATTTGATATCTTTCATCACAAAGTTTGCCAAGTTCAATATTGGTTTGATCGATAAGGTTTTTTTCAATATTTGATAAGACAAAATTTCTAAACTGATCTGCACCAACAATGTCATAAAGATCACTTAGTTGGTTTCTCTCGTTCGTAAGAAGCTCAAGTTCTTTCTCTATTTTACCCATTTTTTGTTCAACTTCTAGAAGTTGATCTAGTTTGGTTTGTTGTCTTACCTGTTCTTCTTTGTTCTTCTTTCGAAGCTGATCATTAACACTTTCATATTCTTTAAGACTTTCAAATGATTCAGCAAGAGACTCGAAGTTAATCTGATCGTATGTTTTGAGGTTCTTTAGTGATGCTAGTATTGCGTACTCGTATTTTTCAATGATTGAATTTGAGATATCAAACTTTAAATCTACAATAGTTGAATTGATCAAATCTTTTGAACTTTCTATTTGTTCTGTGAAATTTTTAAATCTCGAACTAGCATCAGCTTTTTGAATCTCTACAGAATTATATTTTTCTTTTATTTTATCTTTTTCGTGGATTAAATCGTCTTTTTGTTTGTTAAGATCTTTTAGTTGTCCTTCGGGGTCATTACTTTCACATGTACTTTTAATAGATGCTTTGAGCAGATCTATCTCCGTTAGAGTTTCAGCTTCAAATACTTTTCTTTGTTTTTGTTGTTCAACTAGATTTTCAAGGTCTTCGTTAATGGACTCAACCATTTTGTTTAATGTTAGGATTTGCTCGGAGATCACCCTCTTCTTATTCATCTTTTCTAATTCGACTATAAGTTCTTCATAGGGGACGTCTGACCCTGACTTGTTTTTTATAATCTCTAGTCTTGAATTTAATTTAGATTCAATCTCTTTAAGTTCGTCTTGTAAAAGCGTTGCTTTATCTTTGTTTTCTTTGTATTTTCTTCTCAAGTTTTCTATTTGCTTAGTGTTGAATTCAGTTTCGTTTTTTGTTTTATTAAGTTCTTCTAGTTTTTGTTCAATATCATCTTTTTTAATATCGTTAGATGAATCAGCGTCAATTGAATCTAATTTTGTTGACAATGATTTTCTTTGATCACTGATTTCTTTGTATTTTTCTAATCGAACAAGGTTTTCCGCTTCTAGTGTCGAGAGTTTTCCCTTAATATTTTCATTGGTTCTTTCAACTTGCATAAGAATTAAAGATTTATCTTCTTTTTGAGCTTTGAGATCTGCTCTTTTTTCAAGTCCTTCTATATCTATTTTGGGAAGTTTCTCAAATGATGTACTGTTGCAGACTACGCATTTTCCATCAATAATTGTTTGTTCTTGGCAATCATGGATAGATTCAAGAAGATCATAGTACTTAATACTTGTTATAAGATTTTCTATATCTTTTTCTAAAATTATTTTATCTTTAGATATTTTATCTACTTCGCTTCTTTTTTGAGTGATATCTTGTTTATATTTTGATATTTGTTCTTTGATATCATTGTATTGTTTCTCGATAATTGATAGCTGATGAGTTGTTTCTTTGAACAAGTCTTTTTGTTTGCTAATAGTATCGATTCTATTTTTTATTATCTTAATTTTTGATTCGATGTCCGCACTATCAAGCTGCTCATTCTTTTTCTTGATTATTTCAGCTTCTTTTTGAGTCTCTAAATTAGTGTTGGTAAGCGCTAGCAGATCTCTTTTCTTTATTTCAACGTTCTGAACGTTTGATGCATAAAGTTTTAATTCTTTTTCAAGTTCAATTGTGTCTTTTTCTGGAAGCTCTTTGATTTTTATATCTATTGTATTAATATCTTTTTCTTTAAGTCTTATTGACTCTTTAGCATCATTTAATCGCTCATCGGTTTTCTTGTTTGCCTCTTCTCCTTTTTGCAATTCAATTCTTACTCTTTCTTTTTGTGTGCTAAGTTGGTCAATCTTTTCTTTTTTCTTTATACCTGTGCGATATATAGGCTCTTTAGTTGCATAGTATTTATTGAAGTCTGTTACTTTACTGTTGACCTTATCTAGGTTGACCTTTGCAATATTGTGATCTTTAGTAATCTCTTCTAGGTCTATTTTTATTTTCTTAAGTCTTTCTTTCGATGTTTGAATAGTTTGATCTGTTTTTAAGATATCTCGAATAACAACTGAGTTAGATTTCAAATTTGCATTTAAAAGCTCAAGGTCTTTATTAATAGAATTTTTGTCAGAAATAATTCTTTGCAATTGTGACTTGTCTAGATCGTCATCGTTTTTGTGTGTTAGACCTTGTATCTTCGAGTTGAGAAGAGCTATCTTTTCTTTTACAGAGTTTAGGTTTTGTCGTGCTACGGTCGATATCTTATCTAGGTTTATTCCTTCATAGAATCTTTCTAGGATTTCTTTTCTATCGCCAAATGTACTCGTTAAAAACTTTGCAAAATCACCTTGATTTAGAATTATAGTCTTACAGAATTGATCAAACGAGAGTTTGATGATTTCCTCTGGTGATTCTTCTATTGGATCCCAAGACCCTTTAGTTTTTTTAAAGTATTCTCTTTTTGGTTTCGGGCTTTTAAGATCCTCTCCATTTTTCTTTTTTAGACGACAGCTCCAGTTAAATTTATAAACGGATCCGTCTAGTTCGGTACAAACTGAGACTGCTCCTTTAGATTCATTTAAAGTGATGAAGTCCATTTGGTTGAGACTTTTTTTGTAGTTTTGTCCGTAAAAAGCCAGGGAGAGACAATTTAGAATTGTTGATTTTCCAGAACCAGTATCACCGGTAATTGCAAACACATTGGTGTAGTTTGCAATATCTTGAAAGTCTATTTTATGTTTTCCCTTTAGAGAGGCAATGTTTTCAATTTCAATACTAAGAAATTTCATGATTTACATCTTCTAGTAGTTTTCGAAATTGTATTTCAAGCTCAGCTGGTGGGGCTTCATTTTCTGGGTATTTCTCTTTGTAGTACAGATTAAAGAGTTCATTAAGGTTTAGTTCATTTATATTTATACGCTCTTTCTCTTCTTTTTCTTCTATCGCTTCATAACTAGGTATGAGTGATAGTAATGAGTGCCCGGAAGCTTTCGTCATTTCAAACAATGTATTTGTAAGCTCATTATTTGGGGTCGTCATTTTAAGCTTTATTTCAATAAAGGCTTCAAGCTTATTCTTTTTGATTGATGCTAGTACTTCAGCGAGTTTTTCTTCGATGTCTTCTTCAGTTGAACTTATTTGAATGATATCTCTAAACTTTGGAATTTCAATAAAGTCGACTTCTTTACCATCTGTATTGAGCACGAGAACTTTTTTCATTTGTTTTTCTGAAAATCTAAGTGGTATGGGGGAGCCGCTGTAGTAGATCGACTTAGTTGTACTCATTTTTTGTGGTTTATGAATATGTCCAAGAGCTATGTAGTCATAACTATCACCAAACCATTTAAGACTGAGATTCTCTAGTCCCATAACTGAAACGGTATGTTCAGAACCGGTTGCAGAGAATTCACCGAACGCATGATGGGCCACAATTATTTTAAATGAGTCTGAACTCTCTTTTGGCCAATAATTAGAAAAATCGGTTAGAACCTTTTCAATATCTTTTGGATCTAGTTCTTGTTCTGAATCGAGAAATTGATAGAGCTCATATGTTCTAAAATAAGGCAGGCACTTGAAGTGATAGTCTCTTTCTTTAAGTTTAAGTGTAATGATGTTTTTCTCAAAATCTTTTTCAAGTCTCGTTCGAATATGAATATTGTGTTTTTTTAGAATGCTTGCTGGGGCCTGAATGAAATTGGCAGAGTCGTGATTACCAGAAATAATAATTATATGTGTATTAGTCTTGCTTGAAACCTCTTCTAGGAATGAAAAGTAGAGATCTAGGGCATCATTAGGAGGGGTAGGTGTATCAAAGATATCACCTGCAATAATTAGTGCATCAACCTTGTGAGTTTGTAATTCATTAAAAAGCCATTCCAAGAAGCATTTCTGCTCATCAATTCGGCTTCTTTTAAAAAGCTTTTTTCCAAGGTGCCAATCTGATGTGTGCCATATTTTAGCTGTCATATAAAATACTAACTTTCAGGCTTTGTACTCTTGTTGCGATTTTTATTTCTGTTGCGATTTCTGTTTCGATTATTCTTTTTCGCAGGTGGCTTCTTTTCTTCCTCTTTGTCTGGGGTAGCTTCAGAGTTTATTGGATAAGAGCCATTTTCAGATTTATAGTCTTCATTGATTTTATCGTTTTGAGTATAGTTTTCACTTTTGGCTTGAATGTCAGAATTTTTCTTCGCTTCAGCTACATCAGCAATACTTGGCATGTTGATTTCTAAGACCTTTTTACCAGTCTCTGGAGGCGCGTCTCTCATCTCGTACTCAGGTTTATCAACACCTGTTAAATCATAAAATGTATCAAAGGCATATTTATGTGCTTTGCCAGTGAGTTCGTCCATATCTTTCTTATAAGCAATTGAAGTTTCTGCTTCTTGCTCTGAAAGACCAATAATAGTAGATGTTTCATCTGAAATATGATCAAACTTGCGAGGCATATTTGCCTCTTCCATCTTGATCTTTTTCACCATTCTTGAAGCCACATATCTTCTAATATGACCTTGATTTGTCAGCATATCAAATTGCTCTGAGAGAATATGGATTCTTAAAACTTTCCCCATTCTTCCATCACTCGTTTGAATAAAGTTACCCTCATCAGGCATCTTCTTTCTCTTCGCTGAGTACACGTCATCTTCGTATTGAAGACAACACTTGAGCTGTCCGCATACACCGTTGAGTTTACTGTAATTAAGAGTAAGGTTTTGATTTTTGGCCATCTTAACTGATACATTTCCATATTTAGTTAAGAATGAAGAACAACAAAGTTCACGTCCACAAGGTCCAAGTGCACCCATTGATGCAGATCGGTCTCTTACTGAAATTTGGCGAAGTTCTATACGAAGCTTAAGCTCTGCCACTAGATCTCGAACAAGTCCTCTAAAGTCTACTCTTGCTGGAGCAATAAAGTAGAAAACCACTTTCTTACCGTATCCAGTGAATTCAACGTGAGTCAGATTCATCTGAAGATTGTGTTTATCAATAAGTCTTTGGCAAAGTGTTTCAGTTTCTTTTTGTTTTTTATAAGTATCTTTCTCTGTCGCAATATCTTCTGCTGTTGCAACTTTTGAAATCGATTTTAGTGGCAGCATATCTTTTTTGAAAGCGACGTCATATGGAAATGAGTTAATATATCCGACAGCTAAACCACGATCACTCATGGCCATTACTTTTTGTCCGTACATCAACTTTCTTTTACCGATTAAAAATGGGTAACTTTTAGCATGTCCTGGAAAACGCACACGGATAAACTTAAGCACTTGGCCTTCAGTATATCGGTTGTCATTTTCAACAGATTCACCGCTGTCAGATTCATTATAATTTGTATTTTCTTCTATATTTGTTTCCATTATTTCCCTAAATTCGATAGGTTACTATTTTCAGACTATTTTACTTAACCGTCAATGTATTCTTTGAGAGCAAAATAAATTTTATGGAGTCTGTTGAGTGGGGCATTGTTAAATTCGTGATCTTCAAATGTCTGCTGGGTTGATGCATCAATCTTATCTAATAGGTTTGCATCATTGATATTTTTTACGCAGAAGTTTAGTAGGCTTGTGAAAAGTTCATTCTCTAAATCTTTATTGCTTTTGAAATCAACTACAAATTGATCAAAGCTTAATCCATCTTTGATTTTACTCACATAGTCAAAAGCCAACGTGGAATCTTCTGCATTTGTAAGATTGGGGACTCTTATATTTATGGCCCTAGACCTAACTGTTTCAAGAAGTGATATTTTTTGGTCGTTAAGTAAGAAGATGGTCGTTTTTACAGGAGGCTCTTCTAAGGATTTGAGAAGTTTATTAGACACTGCAACACCAAGCTTCTCTGCGTTTTCTATAATGACTATTTTTCTATTAAATCGGCTAGCGCTGTAATTTAAAAAGCTAAAGAAGTCATTGAAGTCTACAAGCTTATAGTTTTTTTGATCTTCAGATTTTATAATTAGTAGGTCTTCATGATTTAGAATAGATTCGTGATTAAAACTTTTTTTATCATCACTCATGGCATTTGCTAGAATTTCGAGTAACCAGTTTTTTAAAAAATCTGAGTCATCCGTACTTTTACTTGGGGTGATGTGATAGAAATGACCAAGCTCATCTGCTTTTAATTTATGAGCAATTACTTTAGCTGGAGTCATAGTTTGATACTCGTCTTAGCTTTGATCGATTGGAGGATTAAATTAGCTACGGTGTCTTCATCAAGCGAGCCGTCAATAACCTGAATACGTTCTTTAAATATTTCTGCCGCTCTATCAAAGCCCGTGATAAGTTTTTGGTAAAAATCTATATTTTCTTTTTCAAAATAATCTTTCTCATCACCTCTGGCACTTTGACGAGTAAGTGATGTATCAGTATCAATCTTTAAATAGAAAGTGCAGTGTGCTGTTGTGTTTAGCGGAGGTCTCTTATGTAGATCCAAAATACACTTTGCACCGAGACCACGAGCTTCACCTTGATAGGCCAAAGAGCTATCCATATAGCGATCTAGAATGACGACTTGATTAGGTTTCTCTAATATTGGTAAAACGATTTGAGATAGTAACTGAGCTCTTGAAGCTGCAAATAGATTTGCCTCGGCCAGTGGGTCAATAGGAGAGTCACTCTCTAAAATTGCCGATCTAAGCTTTTCACCAAACTTTGTTCCCCCAGGTTCTCTAAAGTAAGATACTTCATAATCTGAGTCTTTGAGTTTTTGGGTAAGTCTTTTAATTTGAGTTGATTTTCCAGAACCTTCAATTCCTTCAAAACTTAAAAGAAATGTGTTGTCATAACTTTTAGGCTTAAAATTATTGAGTAGATCCTGGTCGATAATGCTTTTCATCGCAAAAAGGTATCATGCTAAAAAGGTTTTGGAAATTATTCAAATTCCTCGAATTCGCCTCTTTTTTGATCTAGGTATGTTTTGTAACTATCCATCTCTTTTTCACTTAGTTCACCATTTTCTGCTCTTTCGATAAACTCAAGCTCTTCTTCAGATAGTTCATCATCCCCAAAGTCACCAGCTAGACTTCTTGTTAAGTCTTCTTTCTCTTTCGGATTATCAAGATCTACAGTCTCGTAACGCCCATCGTCGCTATGAATTTCTCTATATCTTTTAACAGGCTCTTTTCTGTTTGGAAGAATTTTAGCTTTAACTATATTTCTTTGAATAGGTCTGTATTTTTTTGCTTGAATTACTTTTGCGGGTTTTCTATTTACTGGGGAAGTATTCTCTACTTTCGCAGTAACTGCTTGTTCTATTTTTTTAGATGGCACCTCAGCAAAAGAATCTTCAGAACTACCAAAGTTTGAATTCATTGTATTAAATCCAACCATAACCATCACAAGCATAGCGGTAATGAATGTTCCTATCTTTGCTTTTTTAGAAAAATGAAAGTTGTTCTCTTTTTTTACTATTGCTTTAACTGAAGTACTTTTAGAGAATGACTTAATTCTTTGGCCTTTATCATTCCCTCGTCCAATGAATGCAAGTCCTACAAGGGCTTCATCAGCCTCTTTGGCCTTACTTACTTTGCTGCTATCAAATTTAGACAGTTCCGTTTCATTAGGTGAGAAAGGAAGTTCTTCTTTATTTTTTAAAAGTCTTCTATCGAATTCATGATGCTCAAAAATCTTAATCCAAGACTTACCCTTGTCCATTGATGCCATGTTATTCAGTGCTACTTCTCTTTTTTCAAGCATAAGCTTCACATCATTGAGAGTGTATGGACCTTTTTTAACTCCTTTAATAAGGAGGTAGAATTCATCGTTACACTCAACACCTTGCAGCGATACAAGTTTTGGTTTTCTTCTTTGAAATTTTGTATTTTGAAAGAATGGTTTTTCTTTTTCTGTTGCGAAGTTAAAAGCAATTACTGTCTCAAAGAAATCTTGATCAGCGGCCGATGCCTCACGAAGTGTATCAGTTTGAAAAGGACCAAATGAATTACCTTGCTCGTCCTTAATAGTCCAAGTGTCGAATAGTTCAACATTGTGCTTAGCGATAAAATCTTCGCTAATAGGTTCAATGTTTAATAATGGGTTTGTCTTACTCATAACGTCTCCGTGCGGTTTTTCTTAACTAACGTTTCGGCATATTGACGCTTGGGCTTTAAGAAGATCTAATAAGTATGAATTTCTTGCCTAGTATGGTAACTATTTAGAATAACTAAGAGGTGATGATGTCTATAGGTGATAGGATCAGTCAGGTTGAGGCAAAGTTTAATGCACACGCTGATTGGGAAGATAAATATAGAGAATTAATTAAGGTCGGTAAGAACCTACCAGTGATCGACGAAAAAAATCAAGTATCTAAGTATGAGATTAAAGGCTGTCAGTCCAAAGTTTGGTTAAAACCAAGTTTGGTTAAAGGCCGAGCAGTATTCCAAGCTGATAGCGATGCTATTTTAGTTAAAGGCATTATTGGTTTGCTTCTCGAGGTGTATTCCGATTCTACTCCAGAGGAGATCATGGCAAATCCTCCTGCATTTCTAACTAGTATCGGTATTACCGATCACTTATCTTTAAATAGAACTAATGGATTGAGATCGATGGTTAAGCAGATTCAAACTTACGCTTCTCTTTTTCAATCTTTAATTTCAAAAGGACTCGAAGATGCAGATATCTAGACCTCGACGAAACAGAAAGAACAATTCGATAAGACAAATGGTGGCTGAATATAAAGTAACCGTTGATGATCTAATCGCTCCATTATTTTTTACTGAAGGCAAAGATACTAAATCTGAAATTTTATCTATGCCAGGTCAATATAGATATTCTCTCGATCACCTTGTTAAAAAAGTAAAAGAACTTGAAAGCCTTGGAATTAAATGTGTTTCACTATTTCCTGCCGTTGATGAATCTTTAAAAACCCGTGATGCAAAAGAATCTTATAATCCAGATGGTCTTAATCAAAGAGCTATCAAAGAAGTTAAGAATGCATGTCCAGATATATTAGTCATGACTGATATTGCACTTGATCCATATTCAAGTGATGGACATGATGGATTGGTATCTGACAAAGGTGAAATTCTAAATGATGAGACTCTAGAAGTTCTAGGTAAAATGGCAATGGCCCAAGCTCAGGCTGGATCTGATATTCTTGGTCCAAGTGATATGATGGACGGCCGAATAGGTTTTATTAGAGAACTTATTGAAAGCGAAGGTTTATACAATACTCAGATAATGGCCTACACAGCAAAATATGCTTCAAGCTTCTATGGACCTTTTAGAGATGCCCTCGACTCTGCGCCTAAAGCGGGAGACAAAAAAACTTATCAAATGGACTACGCCAACTCAACTGAAGCTCTTAGAGAATTATTCTTAGATGAAAGTGAAGGTGCTGACATTGTTATGGTTAAACCTGGACTATGTTATCTGGATATTATTCAAAAATTAAAAATGAATACGACTTTGCCTGTTGCTGCGTACAATGTGAGTGGAGAGTATGCCATGGTCAAAGCTGCAGCTGAAAAAGGTTGGATTGACGGAGAGGCAATAATGGTTGAGATGCTCACTGGTTTTAAAAGAGCAGGAGCTGATATAATTCTTAGCTACTTTAGTGAAGAGTTTGCTAGGTTAGAGCACTAGTGCACTTCGTACTAACTCGTTTCTCAAGCCTTGGCGATGTTGTAATACAAACAGCTTTCGCCAATTGTCTTAAAATTAATTATCCAAATTGCTATATTACTTTTGTCACTCTCAAGCCTTTTGCAGGACTACTTGAGGGACAGGTGTCTATTGATAAAGTTGTAGGGTACGAAAAACATAAAAATGACTTTAAATCTTTAAAAAAACTCAGAACTGAAATAGATAGTACTAAGAAAATAGACTTTATTATTGATCTTCATGGAACGACGCGATCATTTATTTTTAAATTCATGAGCTCAGACATACCTTGTCTTAATTTAGACAAAAGAAGACTTGAGAGATTCATATTTATTAAAACTAAATTCAACCTTCTGAAGAAGACTGACTCACATCAAGTTCGTTTGCAAAATGACTTGAAATCTCTCCTCAATTTATCTGCTCCGACTTCTCTCGCAAGCTTTACAGTAGAGGACAGTACAGTTAATGATATTATTATCGCTCCTATTGCCTCGTTTGCACCAAAGAGATGGCCTATTAAAAATTTTAAATCACTTGTAAAATTAATTCTAGATTCGGAGAGTTTTAAAGATTACAGAGTCGTAATCGTTGCTGGACCAGATGATGACTACGTGGATGAGCTTAATGAGTTAAGTATATACAATGATCGTTTTTTAAATATGAAAGGAAAGACAACACTAATTGAAAGTGCAGGACTTATCCAAAAAGCAAAAATTGTTATTGGTAACGATACTGGAATGGGACATATTGCAGAATCATACAATGTTCCAAGTCTTGCTATCTTTGGTCCAACTCACGAAGATTTGGGATTTGCTCCTTATTTAAATAATTCTGCAAGCATATCCAAGGATATCTGGTGCAGACCTTGCTCTGGAACCGGTTCTAAAAATTGTTTCAGAAAGAAACAGTACTGCATGGAGCTTATTGAACCGTCGGAAGTTTACAGTAAAATTTTGGAGATGATAGGATGATTTTCTACTATCTTTTGAGAATTATTCTTTATCCTGTTATCTGTATTCTTTGTGTTTTTAATAAAAAATTGCGTGAGAGATATGTTTTTGAAAGATTTGTTAACAACTCAAATATAATTTCACCTGTGGCCTTTGATGTCGCTTTTGAATTCTCCTCAGAAGGAGAGTTAGAACTGGCCAAACCAGTTATTCAACATGCACTAGATAGAGGGGATAAAGTTGAACTCATCTTTTCATCTGATAGTGTTTATAAAGCTGCATTAGGTATTCAGAAGAAGTATCCCAATCAAGTCCGTATATTATGTCTACCAATTGTGAGCTTTACTCCTTTTGGCAGCTCATTTATTAAAAACTGGGTAACGGCCAAGAGGTTTATATTAACACGCTATGATTTTTTTCCAGAAATCATAGACTGTGGCTCAGATAAAGAATTTATTCTTATCTCGGGCTCGCTAAAAAAGTTCATGTCAAATCCCAAAAAAATAAAACAACTTTACCTTAGGTGGGTTTACAAATCATTTGATAAAATCCTTATGGCCACTGACATTGAAAAAGAAAATTTAAATTCACTTGGAATTGAGCATAAGGACATCCAATCATTCGATTTTAGGCCTTTTCAAATACTTTCGAGAATTAACAATATAGATACTGATAACTCATTACTAAGCTCTATTTTCATATCTTTAAAAAAAGATAAACGAAAAAAGATAATTTTGGGAAGTTTTTGGGCCGATGAAGTGGAATTTCTAAAAAATCCTCCTGCTGATTTTTTTGATCGCTTTCAACTCGTTTTAGTACCTCATAAGCTAGATGCTTATAATATAGAAGCTTGTAAAAGCGTTTTGTCTGATATCTTCTCTAGAGAAGTATCTGTTTATTCTAAGTCTGGAAGTATCACTGATATTACAATACTAGATTACAAAGGAATTCTTTGTGAACTGTATCAATTTTTTGATTACTCCTATGTGGCAGGTGGATTTAGGAGCTCAGTTCATTCGCTGCTAGAACCTTTTTTATCTAATTCAAAAGTGCTATGTGGTCCCAGTATTTCAAAATCTACCGAATATGATATGATTCTTGAAATTGATAAAAGAAAGATTAGTATTCTTGAAACATTATCTTTTTATGATGAACTCACTAAAGGTGAAGTAGACTGTGAGAAAGTAGATCATTATAAATCCACTGTTGATACTGATCATAAAAAATATATAAGTTGGGTTTTAAATTAATGTTAGATTCTAAATTTGATTCTGTAATTCTAGGTAAAAACTATCTATCTTTAATCTTTGCAATATTAAAGATTAAAGCTTCTGATCAATCAGTTTTAGTTTTAAATGATCCTGACTGTTCGATGGGTGGTCTTTGGCATAAGAATCTAGGTGAAATCGAAAAAAGAGTACTTTATAATATTGGCAAGAAATATAATGTTCAATCTCTAAAACAAATCAAAAACTATCTCGAACCAACAAATACTCTTATCAAACTAGATGAAATTTTGATCGAATTTGGTCAAAATCCTTTCTCGAACATACGAGAACTCTCTCGAAAAATTCCTGAATGTTTTCCTATTACTCTCATAGATACAATTGAAAGTTACGGCGAGGAAACATTTAATAAGGCTTGTTCACAGCTTCTAGACGATATAACAGAAAACATAAATCTAGTCGGTAGTAAAAAAGACTTTCATGTAAGTCAGCCTTCTCTTAAAATTATATTTGATCAATTCCTTGCATTTCTAGATAGTAAATCGATTGTTTCAGAACAACTTCATTATGTTCTTCAAGTACTTTTCCAAAGTTATTTTTCTAACTTAAAGGATGAAGATGGATCTCGCTACCTTTTGACCTCAGTTATGTCTCCAAGATTTAATCTCGATATTGATACGCTGATGAAAGATTTAAATTTTGAATTTAAAAGTCTAGGCGGTATGATAACTAATGCCTGTATAAGCTCTATTGAAGTCTATAAAAACCAATTTCAATTTGTTGAGCTCTCTACAATGGATGGAATCATAAAAGCGCACGACCTCTATTTCTTCACAAAACTTCGTGAAGACATCGACCTAAAAGAGCAGCTTGAGCCAGTCGAATACAAGTCAATCAGTATGAAAGCTCCTTTGTCTCACGACATTTTGGGCTTTTATAGCAATAAACGTATTATATTCTCTTTAAAAGATAACCTTGGAACAGATTTTCCACACTTTGAAATGGAGATTAGCTCAGAGGGCATTATGAATGTTAGATATTCATTTGCATCAGAACTTGGAACTAAACCCAGCTTTTTCTATAAAAAAGCTGCAAACTCCGTGTTTAATTCTCTGACTTTCTTTTTCCCAGGCTTAGATAAGGAAGAGTTTTTAAGCCAGGTCGAATTCGGAATAGGCGATAGTTTTTGGTATCAAGTACTTCCAAACAATAAGAAAGCCTTTATTAGAAATGCTAGTAATAGCTCTCTCTATAGTAAAGAAACCGGCAGTAAAATCGAAAATACTCATAATTTTTCCCATTCTCGCGTACAGTCTATGGGCTTGTATTCCTACCTTTGGGAGATTGAACAACTGTGATAAAATACAGTATGTTTAAAGAATACTTAAAAGATAAAGGCCAAACCTCAGTAGAATATATTCTTCTGATCTCTGTTATTGCCATTATCGCTACATCTTTATTCAAAAACATAGATGCCTACCTCGTTTCTAACCCGGATTCTGTCATAAATGAGTATCTTGGGGCCCTATCTACAACTTTTGGTAATAGTGGAAACGGTCAGTTTCAGTATAAGAGATTCGTTCTTCGACGCTAAGTACTTAAAATCACATCACAGTATCAGACCATTCATGTAAGTTTTACACACTAGAGCTGTTTTGCTGTAGTGCGTCACTATTTCTTGTTACCATTCATGTGTAAAGTAAATTTATGGCATAAAGCCAAACGAGGAGAAAGAAAATGAAAACGAAATCTATGATCAAGTTATTTTTAAGCTTGTCTGTGATCTCATCAACATTTGTAGGGGCAATTGCAAATGATGCGGTATTAAACTCAGATCCAATTGACATCAATGGATATGTTACTGAGCCAAACGCTACTGATCACGAACTTGAAAAAGTTAGGGGTGAATTAAGAAATCAAAAAAATGCAATTAAGATCAACAAGGAGAAGTCTAAGACTTACGACAAACTTGGAAGATCTACTGAGAAACTTGCTGAAGTCACTGAAGAGATGATTGAAGAAAGAAAAGAGTCTCAGGTTACGATTGCTAAATATAATAAGAAGATCGAATGTCTTATGGAAGAAAATCCAGGAAAAGACTGTGATGCATATGTGAAGAGAAAGCATGACACTGTTTCAGTTGGTCAGGCTGCTCCACAGATCGTTCACGATGTGCAGACTCCAACTAAAATGGGTGATGTTATAAAACTTCTACCATATGCTGGAATTACGAGCATTCAAAGTGAGAATGAAGATCTTGAAGGAAGTTTGAATATTGGTTTAAGAGTAGAGTCTGATGTTAGTGAGAGAATTTCAGTAGGTCTTGGGTTTAACTACTCGACGCTTCAAACTACTGACTTTGCAAATGGAGTTCAAGCTTATACACCGGATTTTAGAAGAAACTATAATCAGTTTTATGGTGAAGGTAGAGAAGTTGAGTATTCTAATTTAAACTTTGATATCTACTCTAAGTACTTTCTTACTAAAACTGAAAGATTTAGACCTTATGTTGGTGGTGGTGTAGCTTACAATAGAACAAGCTCAAACTATAGTGATAACCGTGGGACTAATATTAGTGCCGGTGGATTCAACCAACAATTTGGTGATGAAGAAATTACTGCAAACTCTATCAGTGCAAGAATTCTTGCAGGATCTGAAATACTTTTCACTAAGAGTTTTGGATTGAACTTGGAGCTACAGTACTCTAAAGCATTAGGGTCAAGTTTTGGTAATCAAGAAAATAATGTAGAAGGATTTGATCAAACAAGATTAAGAAATCTTACTGATGAAATAAATGATGCGCATACAATAAGTGTAACAGCTGGTGTTTTAGTTCTTTTCTAAAAAAGTCCAAAAACGAAAAAACCAACCTCGTAAATAAAAAGACCCTCCGTGCCCGGAGGGTTTTTTATTTTAAATTAGTTGAAATTAACTTCTATTTTTATCGTAATCTTTTTTTACCCAACTCATATTGGCTATGGCCTGTTTTACTTCGTCTTCACCGTCGGTGATAGAGTGAAAAATTGGTGAAAAAATTGCTCTATCTCTGTAAATTAAAATAATATTTAAAACGAAGACAAAAAGAGCTGGGAAAATTTGTGAAGGAGCCATTATCAAATGGAAAAGCATAATACTTATTGAAAATGGTAGTAACATAATCAAACCCAGGGGAGTTGTATTTTTTCTAATAAGAAAAGCTCCTACAATTATCTCCACAGTACCAACAAAGGGTAGGATAAACCCAGCTCTATCGAGGGCGTTATAAAGAATTTCTGCTTCACCTGTAAATTTGAATAAAGGATTAAATACTATAAACTTATCAATTCCCATAAATACAAGCCCTATAGCTAAAATATATTTGAGATAAAAATCTAAGTTAAAGTCCTTTTTTAAACTCTCTTCCATTAATGACTCCTTTGTCGTTTATATAGAATACTAAATTAGTTATTACTGTAAGTATTTCATTATCGTTGTGAAATATGTTTAGTTTTTTTCATATCTAAGAAAT